>TARA_R110002110_G_scaffold412109_2_pt1 | contig 249531 bp, 244 predicted proteins | sample TARA_R110002110 | Tara Oceans TARA_R110002110 (sample SAMEA4397330) | marine metagenome | biome: Polar Biome; feature: [SRF] surface water layer (ENVO:00010504); material: water (ENVO:00002006), including particulate matter (ENVO:01000060) such as... | depth 5 m | reverse complement strand
GCCTGAGCATGTGACTCCCCATGTGACATTATCGCCGGGACAAGCCAGGTTCCAGACATGGCTTTGCATACACTCCATCCATGGAGATAAGCGATAATGGACGCCGCCAGGCGTCCGAAGGGCTGAGTCCATGGCTGGGCTCAGTCAAAGTAGGTCAAAGCACAAAACTACTTCTTCAGGTGGCCTTTTTTATTATCTGTAGTTGAGACAATGTGACCTACTTGAACGGAGTAGTCAGTTTTTGCTCCTGCAAAACCGACAGATATTACTTCCCTGTAAATAACAAAAACGCCAGGACAGGAAATGCTCCCAGCATTGCTTCTGCATACACTCCATCCAGGGAGATAAGCGTTTTTGCATGAGCGAAGCGAGCCCGAAGGGGGCAGCCACAGGGCGGTGGTTGATAAAGTAGGTCACCGATAACTGCTCCTGCGTTATCGGCATACATCACATCCCTGTGAATAACTGCCAGGCTTTAATACAAAAAATACCCGGTTCTCCTCATAGAGGCCCGGGTATTTTTTTGTCTAGCCAGATTGTAATCATTGCACATGAGTCTGAGCACAAAGCAGGTGACATAATCGCCAGCAGCGACAAAGGATGCCGATAGGTGCTCGAAGAGCGAGATGCAGGGATGCACTTCATCAGAGTAGGTCGACATAACCACCAAGCTTCTCGGTTGGTATAAGTCATTCATGGACACGCAGATGTATGAAAGTGGGGCCCCCTAAATTAGGTCACTGTTGATTGTATCCTGACAAGATGAAAGGCAGTTATTTTAGGCGAGCCCTTTTATATTCAAAAGAATGTATCGTGACTTCAAATAGTTAAATAGAAATCGCTTCAATATTAGATCTAATCATTAGTAATAATGGTTCAACCATATTTAAATTAATATTTTTTATCTTTATTGTGTCCTGGAGCGTTTTCGCTGTTTCCCGGACCGGCTGGGTCATGGCCTGGTGGCATGTGTCCATGCTTATAGTGCCCACATCCCGACAACATACCAAAAATTAAAATGAGTCCTGCTGATAGCCATTTATGAAAATTCAAAATGGAATTCCTTAAAGTAAATTATTAAATACAAATATGCACTACGCTAACTTGGAGTAGGTACATCGCTTTCACTCACCTCTTCTGAGGTCAGTTTTTCTCTTGCAAATCTTTTATCATCGTTATCAGCCTTAACTTCGGGCTGTGATTTGATGGTATCAGAATGAACAAAGTTTAATTGTGTAAACAAAGCAAAATGATCAGAGCCAAAATGGGATAAACGACGGATATCATAAAGCGTAAAATGCGCACTATGAAATAAATGATCTAACGGCCAACGCATAAACCAATAATCAGCATGAAAGGTATTAAACATACCTCTACCAATGCGTGGATCTAATAATTTACTGATTTTGCGGAATAACCTGGTTGTGTTGGACCAGGCGACGTCATTGAGATCACCGGTAACGATTATTGGTAATTCAGCGTCTGCTAAGCTTTTGGCAACCATAATTAGCTCGGCATCACGCTTAGAAGACTCTTCATTTTCTGTCGGACTGGGTGGAGCCGGATGCAGAAAATGTACACGAATATTTTGGCCTGATGGCAAGGTTAACAATGTGTGCATTGATGGAATATCATCTTGCACCAGAAACTCAGTTGTCGACTCCGATAACAGGTATCTAGAATAGACATGCATACCATACAAGTTTTCCTGAGGACAGCTCATTCGATAAGGATAATCATCTTCAATTGGTTTGAGTTGGGTTTCCCACCATTGGTCTGTTTCTAGGGTAACTAAAATATCTGGATTATTATTCTGTATTAATTCAATCAGCTTCTCCGCTTTTCTGTTAGTCATCAGAACATTTGCAGTCATGATTTTTATACTGTTTTCAGAGTCCAGAGTAGAAGCCTCACATACTTCTTGTGAATAAAACTTAGTGTAAGGCAGTATCCACCATAACTGAAAAGCAATAACAAATAATGTGGGTAAGAGCAGTAACCAGAAACATAGATTTGCATAATCCATGAAGAGGATTTCGCCAATCAACAATAGAATCGCGGATACAAAATATTGCATTCGCGGAAAATCATGTACACGAACCCACCATATTTCTTTACTTGATAAACTAAGTAAAGAAACACAAAGCAACAAAATAACCAGAGGGGCAAATAAATATATCGGGTTCAAAAGGATTTTAGAATCAGTATAGAAAGAAATGAGACGTTAACATAAAAGTGCTTTTGCAGCAGTCACAATATTTTCACTTGTATTGAAGATATTGCACTGCGTTACCATCAATAACCGTATTTCATTCTATATGGTTAAAGAGTAAAGACATGAAGTTTTCAGACATTTTTTTTTGAGAAATGCCCAGCTTATTGACTAAAACGTTGGCAGATAAAAATTGATCGTATTACCAATAGCTGATACTGATGGTTAGTCCTCAACTTTCTGATAAGAATTAAAGTGGTGGCAGGCGCATATCCATAATACGACGCTTTATCCCCTCATTTTTAATCCCTTATACAAAACGTAAAACATCATCTACATGAGCATGCTAAAGGGAAAGAAGCCCATAATGTAGGCGGTTTGAAACGCCACCTAGCCACCTACCATCAGTAATACTGCAATAACAAGAACAAGACCTTTGGATAAAGCCCAGAATATGCGTAGTCGTACGGGGAGATAATCACCGTAAATGATGATATCAATAACTAATGAGCCGGAATCCTATGAAGTTACAAAAAATGTCACGACAAACATTGTGGCTATCCCAGATACCAGTGTACTGAAAGGCAATTTATTAAATTGCTGTTAATCTTTTGTTGAGGCCAAGCATACTGTAATTAGCTAAATGATCGTCTATCATAGCCAAAGGCCTCAACAAAATAGTGACGGTTTATCGCCCACCCTGCGGGTATAGGCTCAGGTTTTTCTACTGAGCGGCGACCTGATTTACTTGACCTATACTTATAGTTTACATATCGCTGTGGTTAATCGACCATTATCACTGTTTATTAGAGATTTTCATGGAAGCAGAACTTCGAGAAATACGCGACCACCTGAGTTTACATCCCCCATTTGATAAATTGCTGGATGACTTGTTAGATGATGTTGTGGGCAATATTGAGATTACCTATTTTAAGGCAGGCTCGATGATCCTCAACAGGGGGCAGTCTATCGATGCACTCTCATATATTCGCAGCGGCGCTGTCGAGACCTATCACTATAATGGTGAGCTCTATAACCGTTTGGAAGAAGGGGATATTTTTGGTCAATTTGGTCTTTTGCGACAAGGTAAGGTCCGCTTTCCAGTAAAGGCCATAGAGGATACCTTGCTTTATCAAATCCCCAAGACTATTTTTGATCGCCTATGTGACAATGATAGCTTTGCTGATTTCGTTGAGCTCTCTGGTTCACGCTTAAAAAGCACGATAGACGAGAGCCTGCGTGAAAATGACATGATGACGACGCGGGTACGAAAGTTGATCAGTCGTTTGCCCCTGATGGTGGAAATCACAGTGTCGATTCAGGAGGCTGCTCGCCTGATGACAGAAAATGTGGTTTCTTCAGTACTTTTAATTGAGCCCGCAGATGAGGAAGATAGTGATGGTGTCTTTAGAGGTGATGATGGTGGACTCTGGCGGCTGAAAGGCATGGTTACCGATGAAGATTTAAGGTCTCAGGTTGTTGCTGCCGGAGTTCAAACGGATAGGCCAGTAGGTCAACTTAGTGATGGCCGCTTAATTACTATTCAGTCTGATGAATCGGTCAACGAAGCCATGTTGATGATGTTGCGTAATCATATTCAGCGGTTACCAGTGCTGCATCGACGTCGCCCGGTTGGTGTTTTGCATCTGTCTGATATCGTTCGTTACGAAACCAATAGTAGCCTGTATTTGGCCAGTAATATTTTTAGCCGGAACTCTGTGCGTGATTTGTCACGGTTGATTCCAGAAATACGCGCCGCTTTCATACGCCTGGTAGATGATGGATCTAACGCAAAGATGATTGGCGACGCAATGTCCAGTATCGGCCGTAGCCTGATGCGGCGTTTGATCGAGCTGGCTGAAGATGAGTTAGGACCAGCGCCTATACCTTATTGCTTTATGGTGCATGGTTCTCTGGCTCGCCACGAGCAATCAGTAATAACGGATCAGGATAATGCGCTTGTATTGCATGATAGTTTCGATCCGGAGCATCACGATGAATACTTTAAAATGTTGGCGAAAAAAGTCAGCGATGGTTTGGATGCCTGTGGCTACGAATACTGTAAAGGCGGGATTATGGCCACCAATGAGCAATGGCGGCAACCCCTCGCGCAATGGCGACGCTATTTCGATGAGTGGATTGCCGATCCCGATCCTCAACGGCTTTTACACAGCTGTATTTTTTTCGACCTGGATGCTGTGTATGGTGAAGAATATTTAGTGGAAAACCTGCAAGATATGATTGCAACCAAAGCGCGTTATAATCCACGTTTTTTGGGTGCAATGGCACGTAATGCCTCGAATCGAAGACCACCTTTGGGTTTCTTTCGTACCTTTGTAATGGAAACCGATGGTCGTCAGCACAAGGTAATTAATATCAAGGGTCGAGGTTTGGCTCCTATAACGGATGTGATTCGTGTGCATGCGTTAGCGGTTGGCTCGAAAGCTCAGAACAGCGCTGAACGTTTGCGGGATATTGAGCAGGCAAACATTTTACCTGCTGGCCAGGTCGATAAACTACAGTATGCGCTGGAGTTTATTGCTTTAGTGCGCATGCGTCATCAAGCGTTTGAACTACGAAATGATCAGGCGATAGACAACGCTATTGAACCAGAAAATATTGACACAGCAGAGCGTCACAATTTGAAAGAGGCTTTCCAGGTGGTCAATAATGCACAGAATTTTCTTCCTTATCGTTACCCATACTCGGCATAGTGAATGTTTAAAAAACGATCGCAACAGAGTGTGATTGATGAGTGGCAGCGTTATCAAGCGCAGCAGGCGATAGCCTGTGCGAATCCTATACTACAACGCTTTTATCAAATGCCGTTGACGGATCCCGAGGTGCCGCTGTCAGAAGTGTCGTTTATGGCTCTGGATTTTGAAACAACTGGATTAGACCCACGATACAACGAAATAGTCAGCTTTGGTCTAGTGCCTTTTACCTTGCGAAGTATTCGACCATCAGATGGTTATTATCAGGTGGTGAAGCCGAAGTGTAACCTGTCTGAAGAGTCTATTGCCTTTCATCGTATTACTCACTCTCAGGTGGCCACTGCACCGCCGTTAGAACAGGTGTTAGATGAGCTACTGGAAAGATTGAGTGGTTGTATAGTGGTTGTTCATTACCAACACATAGAGCGACCTTTTCTGGACTTGGCCTGCCATAAATTATGGGGAGAACATTGTTTATTCCCATTAATTGATACCATGGCAATCGAAGCGCGTTGGGAGCGCAGAGGTTGGAAAAACCAGTTGAAAGAAAGGTTGGGTATACAGCCTGTGTCAATTCGACTCGATGATAGCCGTCAGCGGTATGGTTTGCCAACATATTCAGCTCACCATGCCAAGGTAGATGCCATGGCCACGGCTGAGCTGTTTTTAGCTCAGGTGGCCAGGCATTACTCTCCCACAACGGCCATTGGTCAATTGTGGGAGTGAATTGTTCAGGCTACCTGGGCTCGGTCATTAAACCGCGAACAATGGCATAACAACCTACCAGTAAGACGATTGTGAAAGGAAGGCCTGCAGAGATGGATGCCGCTTGCAGTGCAGCGAGTCCACCACCCAGCAACAAGGCGACAGCAATAGCGCCTTCGATAACGCCCCAGAATACGCGCTGCGGTTTAGGTGCGTCGATTTTGCCACCGGCGGTAATGGTATCGATAACCAAAGAGCCAGAGTCTGAAGATGTGATAAAGAACACAATGACCAAGATTATGCCGATAAACGACGTGATTTCAGTGAGAGGAAGCTGTTCCAGCATCACAAAAAGTTTTAGCGGCAGATCTGCTGAAACAACACCGTCAAAGCCAGATTGCAGTTGCGTGATCGCATTTGTGCCGAATGCGGTCATCCAGAAAACCGAGACAAGAGATGGAATCAACATTACAGAGATTAAAAAATCACGCACTGTACGACCACGGCTCACTCTGGCAATAAACATGCCCACAAAAGGGGACCAGCTGATCCACCATGCCCAGTAAAATGTCGTCCAACCTTGGCTAAAGTTAGCATCTTCGCGACCAAAGGGATTCGACAATGCAGGAAGTTCAGTTAAATAGCTGCTTAAGTTAGAAAAAAAGTTTGAAAATATAAGTAAGGTGGGACCAACAAAAACCACAAACATGAGCAGTACAAATGCCAGTACCATGTTAATTTCTGATAGCCGTTTTACACCTTTGTCGACACCAGCCAAAATTGAGACAATGGCGATTGCGGTGATGGCTGCGATTAGTAGAACCAGTACTACGTTTCCATCGCCTACGCCAAACAGATGATCTAACCCTGAGGCCGCTTGTTGCGCACCAAGCCCCAATGAGGTTGCCAGACCGAAGAGTGTGGCAAATACCGCCAAAATATCGATAAGGTGACCAGGCCAGCCCCAAATTCTCTCTCCTAATATAGGGTAGAAGATAGAACGGACCGTGAGTGGTAAGCCTTTATTGAATGAAAAAATCGCCAGTGACAGCGCCACAATGGCATAAATAGCCCAAGGGTGCAGACCCCAGTGAAAAATAGTAGCGGCCATGCCCAGTTTTCTTGCAGCCTCAGGGTCGCCGGCTGCGCCACCGAGTGGTGCCCAATCGGTTCTCAGACCATCAGTGCCCACGCTGGTTCCACCAAAAGCGCTGTTATAGTGAGACAGCGGCTCCGATACACCGTAGAAAACTAGTCCAATACCCATGCCAGCTGCAAACAGCATAGAAAACCAAGAAAGCCGAGAAAAGTCTGGCTTGGCTTCAACCCCGCCGATGCGAATACGACCCAATGGTGAAATAATCAAGCCCAGGCATAAGACAACGAATATGTTGGCAGACAACAGGAAAAACCATGTCATGTGCGTATTGATCCAGTTTTTACTAGCCTCAAAGATCGTAGTGGATTGTTCGGGTAAGGCTAGCGACAGGAAGACAAAAGCCAACACAACAATTGCCGAGAAGATAAAAACGACACCATGAAGATCAACAGTGATTCCGAAATGTTTGGCTCGGTAGTTATCTTGTCCAATCTGATAATCGGTATCGATCAAATTGGTAGCGCCATTGGGTGCGCGTACACCTGCTGATTCAGGTTCAGCGGAGTTATCGGATTGACTACTCACGTTGCTATCCTTTTATTTAAGAGTTTTTGTATAAGTGTAAGCACACTACAAGAATTCAGCACCGCCTGTTGGCGATCCTCATTAAGAAATTGGGGTTTAGAAGTAATAGCCAAAATTGATCAGGAAGCGGGTCTGCCACTCGTCGTCGGTGTTGGCACCGAGGCGATCGCCGAAGGCTGCATCACCACCGACAAACTCGTTGCCGTTGGAAAAGCCAACTTCGTTGTAGATATACCAACCACCGCGAGCCAGAGCCACACCGGCAACGATCATTTCACTGTCGTTGAATCCGCTCTGATCTTTCACGATAGAACTGTATTCCAGATAAGGCAGAACGTAGTCCAGCCAAGAAATGTTATTGGTAGGTTGGTAATAGCTTAAAGAAACAGCAGGTATCCACCCTTTGGCAGCCGCTGTACTTGGGAAGTCATAGGCACCAAATTGCACCAGATCATCTGTACCCAGTGCCTGGTCAACGTCGACATCGAATTCGTAGCGTGTCAGTTGTGTAGCCAACTTAAGGTTGCCCCATTGATTGACCATATGTACCGAGGCGGCGTAGTGGTTACCGTCGGATTGTACCCCGCGGCTCTTGAGTTCACCTGCTTGAAGCGAGAAACCTAGGTCGGTTGAGCTGTCATCACTGCTGTTAAACGAATAGATCCCCCGAACATTGATTTGATTGCGTTCTTCATAACCATTACCGGATTCATCGACGACATCATATGAATAGCGGGCGCTATCACGACTGGCACCGGCATAATGGCCTTCGTCACTGGAGTAATAGGCCACATCCCACGCCCACTTACCGTGTTGCGTACTGTATTTAATCCCTAGGTCCATATCATCCGACAGGCCAAGGTAGTAGTGTTGGTCAAATAACCAAGCCTGTGAGATACCATATGCACCGGGACCGAAGGGCACACGATTAACGCCCAGTTGAATCTGACTATGGTCGTCCGGGCTGTAACCCACCCAACCAGTATGCAAGAAATTATAGCCATCATACCAACGATACTCGATTTTAGCCGAGTAAGGTCCGTTGTTATAATCTAAATTTGCACGCAGCGTATCTAGGCCAACATTACCTTCATCTTCCCAGGCTCGACCAGGAGCACCGCTATCATTGGCGGTGTAATCACCTACTGTGTACAAGGCACGAATAGCACCGCCCACTGTCCAATTGCCTATCTTAATGGGCGCATCAGCATCGGTGAGCTTGGCATTAGTTTCCGCCAAATTTTTATTTTCGGTTTGAATGCTTTCAAGTTCAGCATTGACCGAGTTTAATTCGGCTTCTAGCTGTTGAATACGCTCTTTGAGTTCTGCCTCGCTAGCAGCAAAAGCGGCTCCAGAAGTGAAAAGAAGAAAACTCAAAAAGGGGATATGAGCCCATTTTTTTAGTGATGAGATTGAATTTAATTCTTCCCGAACAGGGGGACGGCAGGTAAGTAAGGTCATCTATCGAATTCTTATCTATTGTGGCTAATGATGGATTGCACGCTTGCTTTAAACAGCTGTGAATTCACATCAACTCTACAGTAGCGACCTTGAACTGTGCAAACTGTTGCAGATTTATAAGATCACAATCCTCGTGTCATCATCCCTGTCAAAAAAGAGTCGCTTTACCCTCTTGTCGTCGTCATCACTTGATGTACGGTTTGAAACAAGAGCCTTCGCAGGACAAGACCTGAGGCAGCCTGTTGTATTTCTTGCTAGAGTCAGCGGCCAGAATTTGCCCCATTTAAAATTGGAGCATCGGACTTTTTGAACATGATCAATTTCTAAACAGATAATGTCTTATTGGACAAAGTCTCTTTTAAACCTTAGTTTGGTGTCAAAGTGTCAAAGAAAAGCTAAAGATGGTGTAATCCCCCCATTAATAACCGCAATTAAAAGTAGAGGGTTAAGCTGGACTCAGCAACTACCTTGGCGGTACGCGACCAATTGCTGAGTTTGGCCGTTCATTATTGTATGTCCAAAGCCATTGTGTGGCGAGCAGCTGTGCCTGTTCAACAGACTCAAATAAATGTAATTCAAGCCATTCGTGACGTACGGTTCGGTTAAAGCGTTCGACGTAAGCATTCTGTGTTGGCTTACCCGGCTGGATATACATCAGGGTGATCTTCTGGTTATTTGCCCAATCAATCAGCACCTGACTGATGTTTTCCGGACCATTATCACATCGTATTGCAGCAGGCTTACCACGCCACTCCATGACCTGTTCTAATGACCGAATAACTCGCTGGCTCGGCATAGAAAAGTCCACATCAATACACAAGCCTTCGCGGTTATAGTCATCAATGACGTTGAATGTACGAAACTTACGACCGTTATCCAGTGCGTCAGACATAAAATCCATCGACCATACCTGGTTCATGCCAGTCGGAACGCTCAGTGCATCAGGTTTATCCCGTTTAATCCGCCGCCGGGGCTTAATGCGTAAGTTCAGTTCTAACTCACGGTATAAGCGATAAACACGTTTATGGTTCCAGCTAAATTTTTTAACATTACGTAAATGATCGAAACACAAACCAAAGCCCCAGCGTTTATTAGCAGTGGTTAAACGTAATAGCCAATCAGCAATAACGGCATTTTCGTTGGATAGCTTGGCTTGGTGGCGATAACAGGTTTCACTGATCCCGAAGATCTCACAGGCAAGGCGAATACTAAGGCCGAGTTTGGCGACGACCTGCTGCGCCATCTCTTTACGCAGAGATGGCTTTACCACTTTCCCTCAAGTGCCTCCTGGCGGATCTGCGATTTCAAGCATTCCTCAGCATACATTTTCTTCAAACGGCGATTTTCATCTTCAAGCTCTTTGAGGCGCTTTATCATTGCGGTGTCCATGCCGCCATACTTCGCTCGCCATTTGTAAAAGGTGGCACTACTGATGCTGTGCTCTCGACAAAGATCTTGAACACTTATCCCTGCTTCGTTTTGTTTGAGGATCGCCATGATCTGGCTATCTGTAAATTTTGATGTCTTCATGCAGAATCTCCTGCGCTTTAGTTTACGAGAAAATTCTACTTTTGAACTCAATTATTTATTGGGGGGATTACAATGGAATTTAATTTTACTTTGATTCTCAATGACAGAGCAGGAGATAAAGTCATGTATTCAACTATTATGGTTCCGGTAGATCTGGAACATGCCGCCACCATGGAAAAAGCAATCAGAACCGCTGCTGATATTGGTAAGCTATACCACTCTAAAGTCATACTAGTTGGGGTAGTAAGCTCCGCCCCGAGCAGCGTTGCTCACAATCCGGAGGAGTTCGCACAGAAACTGGATCAGTTCACCCAGTCACACACTGAACAATGTGGTTATCCGATGGAGTCAAAAGCCGTGACTTGCAATGATCCAGTGGCAGAACTGGATCGGGCGCTGGAAAAAGTCGGTAATGAAGTCGGTGCTGACCTGGTAGTCATGGCATCACATGTTCCGGGTTTCATGAATCATCTGTTCCATGCCAATGCCAGCCATCTGGCAGAGCATGAGCATATTTCGGTATTCATCGTTCGCTGAATAATGGGTGTCTGCCACCTTAATATATCCTCCATCTTCACCAGCACGCGAGGCAGCACCAGAGTCATTTCTGGGATAATCACTGATAACGTAATTAGCACGCATAGCACCACCAATTTTCATTGACCACTGAAACTTCTGCTTGTTCTGCACTTTGTTCGGCCTTTTGACAGCTCTAAGCTGCTTTGAATTGCTGCTGAAGCGCTTCTACTTGCTTTGTAATGCCGAGAGAGGTTTCAGCTCTGGTTTGTATTCAGCGGCAGGAACAGTATAAAGCTAGCGAAAGAAGATGCTTTTTTTGCAGGCATATTAATTCCTTATTCCCTCGGTAATGACAATTAATGAATTTGTGCGAGGCATAAGAACTAACAGAGCAGTTAATTAGAAGATTTTCAAAGTCTGGTGCAAGCTTTTGTTGTTAAAAAGGAAGATGCTTTTGCTGCAGCAAGCAGTTCGTGCGAGCAAGATAACGACGCTTTGATAAGGCGTTTATTAGGACGCAGAGATGTTGCCGTTTGGTTAATCTTGGTCGGCTAAGCAGTTCATTGTCTGGCTGCTGAATTAACAATGATAGAACTTCTATGCCACCCAATGTCATGGCACGAATCTCCCAGCCGAGGCGGCCGGTTAATGTCATACCAAGCTGATACCCTTCTTGCATCAATTGCATCGTATATTGATAAAGAGGGCGCAGAACTACAGACAATTTTCTTGTATCTCCGGCAAGCAGTTGTGAATCATCAATGCCTGCGGCTTCAAGACGATCTTGCGGTAAATAGATACGATTTTTCTCCAGATAATCCTGCTCGATATCCTGGAAAAAATTGATCAACTGTAACGCTGTGCAGATGCAATCTGATTGATGCAACTGTGAGTCGGTAAGACTGTTATTGAGATGTAATACCAAACGGCCTACCGGATTAGCTGAATAACGACAATATTCAAGCACCTCTGCCAAATTCGCATATCGTTTCACGCTGACATCCTGTCGAAAAGCTTTCAGCAGATCTGCAAATAGTAAAACAGGCAAGTCATGCTGCTGAATGCTATCAGCCAGCGCTATCCAAAGCGGGGCAACAGTGGTCAGATTTTGGTTTGCTATTGCTTGAAGTTCTCGATGGAATTCATCCAGCTGTTGCAGTCTTGTCGTTGCCGTCGCATCCCCTTCGTCAGCAATATCATCGGCTTGTCTTGCAAAGGTATAGATTGCCGCTACCGGCAATCGCAGTTTTTTTGGCAATAGAAGTGAGGCAACAGGGAAATTTTCGTAGTGACCGCGCGCGAATTGTTGGCAATAGTGGTAGGCGGCTTGAACTTGTCGATCAGTCGGCATCGTTTTTGTCTTGCACCTGGCGTGGCTGCTGCTCGAGAGGAGGTAAGTCAGTGATCTGACTCTTGGTACTGATACCCATCTCGATGAACTTGCGCGCGCCCGGCAATACCTGACGCTCAAGTGAGCCGACAGCACTATTGAAATGATTGACGCTTTGGCCAAGACTGTTACCCAGCTTGCTTAAATGATTACCAAAAGTAGCCAATCGTTTATAAAGTGTTTCGCCAAGTTCGCGAATGATTTCAGCATTTTCTGCCAATGCCTGTTGTTTCCAGCCATAGGAAACGGCTCGTAATAAGGCAATGAAGTTGGTGGGGGTGGCCAGAATAATATTCTGACTCATACTGTCTTCCAATAGGGCAGGATCCACTTCCAATGCTGCCGAGAGGAATTGTTCGCCAGGAATAAATAACACGACAAATTCGGGAGACTGAGAATATTCCGCCCAGTAATTTTTGCGGGACAGTTCTTTAATCCTGCCGCGAATGATTTGAGCGTGACGCTTTAATTCCAGTTTACGGGTCATATCATCTTTGGCCTGGATAGCCGATAAATAAGCATCCAGCGGTGTTTTAGCATCGACAATGATTTCGCGTTTTTCCGGTAGGCGAACAATCATATCGGGCCGGATACTACCTGTTTCAGTGGTAGTATGTGTCTGCTCGTAAAAATCACAATGTGCCACCATTCCACTAAGCTCTGCCAGACGTTTTAGGGTCATTTCTCCCCATTGGCCGCGGACTTCTGGGCGGCGTAGTGCCTGCACCAGATTTTGAGTTTCCTGCTGCAACTGTTGTTGACTCAGGTTCATTTGGGTAATGGTTGTATTCAGGCTGCCGTAAGCCTCTTTGCGATCCTTTTCAATTTCCTGAATTTGCTTGCTGGTCTGCTGCAATGCTTCATTGATTGGTTTAAGCATTTGCTCAATGGCTTTTTCTTTCGACCCCAAATCCGCTTTAGCTTCACTTTGGAAACGTTTCAGATTTTCTTCAGCCAGTCGCAAAAAGCTGGTGTTATTTCGTGTTAACGCTTCATTGGAAAGTTGATTAAAAGTATTGGCTAATTGCTCACGGGTTTGAGATAGAAGCTCGTCCATTTGCCGTTTGTTTTTTTGCTCCAGCTGTAATGTCAGATCCAGCTCAGCATTGTTTTTTTCCAGTGTGCGAATTTTGCCACTGCGAATAAACAGACCGATAACAATGCCCAGCAAAATACCAACCAACAAAACGATCAATAAGTCCTGGTGTTGCAAAAAAAACTCGGGACTTAAATCCATTGTAAAATCTCATGTGGATGATTAATCAGACAGTCTGCCTGCCAGGACTCCGGCTCATCAGTTTCGGAAATATAACCATATAAAGCGACGACGGAACGCATTTGGGCATTATGTGCTGCCTGAATATCACGTTCTGCATCACCAATATAAATACAATCCACAGGCTTGGCATCCAGCAGCTCACAGGCATGTAACATTGGCGCTGGATGCGGCTTGCTATAGGGTGTGGTATCGGCGCTAACAATGCACGCGGCAGAATCGGTTAATTGCAATGCTTCCATGAGTGGCATTGTCAGGAAGGACGGTTTGTTGGTAACCACTCCCCAACGAATCTCATTGGCTGCAAGACCATCAAGTACTTGTTGCATGCCGATAAATAAAGCGGATTCGCGGGCGATATTTTCTGCATAAAGACTTAAAAATCGCTGTTGTAGGGCCGGATAAACAGGATCTTCTTTTTCAATGCCAAATCCCAGTTTTAATAGACCGGCACTACCATGGCTGGCCACAGGACGAATTCGTGCATGATCCAGCGGCTGATGACCTTCTTGTTCTAATAAGGTATTTAATGCATAGCCCAGATCAGGTGCCGTATCGACCAATGTGCCATCCAAATCAAACAGCACGACATTAAAGGGAGAAATAAACATCAGATCCGTCGACAATGTACAAGATAATTAACATCAACATCTCTGCTGAGTTTATAACGACGTGTCAGCGGATTGTAGCTGATACCGGTGATGTCATATACATGCAAACCAGCCTCGCGACAACAACGTGCCAGTTCCGCCGGTCGAATAAAACGTGCGTAATCGTGGGTGCCTTTGGGCAGCATTTTGGCAATATATTCAGCACCGACAATCGCTAATAGATAGGCTTTTGGATTGCGATTCAAGGTGGAGAAAAACACATCACCACCCGGTTTTGCCATTGTCGCACAGGCATTAATAATCGCCTGTGGATCGGGCACATGTTCCAGCATTTCCATACAGGTTACGACATCAAATTCATCCGGATGTTTTTCCGCCATGGCTTCAGCGGTCGTCAGTTCGTATTTGATTTTCAGGCCAGCTTCCAGCGCATGCAGTTTAGCGACATTGAGTGGCATTTCGCCCATATCAATGCCAAAAGTTTCAGCACCGCTTTTGACCAAGGCTTCAGTGAGAATACCACCGCCACAACCTACATCTACTGCCTTGGTATTCTTCAACTGAGCTCTTTCATTAATAAACGCGAGCCGCAGCGGATTAATTTCATGCAGCGGTTTGGATTGTCCTTCCGGATCCCACCAGCTCGATGCCAGTGCATCGAATTTAGCGACTTCTGCTGGATCGACGTTATGTTTTGTCATGAGACAGACCTTATTTTTTTTGCCCATTGTTGGGCCTGGGCAGAGACATGTTGTGCATTTAATGTGGTGAGCTGGCGTTGTTTTAATAATTGTTTTCCAGCTACCCAGACATCAGAAACTTTATCGCGCCCAGTGGCATAAACCAATTGTGACGGTAGATCATAAAAAGGTTGTGTTTCTATGTCGCTGAGATCGATAGCGATAATATCAGCGGCTTTACCTATTTCAAGTGAACCGGTGACGGAATCAATGCCAAGGGATTTAGCAGCATTAATGGTGGCCATCTGTAATGCCTGATATGCAGGCACCACACTGGGATCACCTGCCACACCTTTTGCTAACATCGCGGCCTGACGCATTTCGGCAAACATATCCAGATCGTTATTAGATGCCGCGCCATCAGTACCGATGCTGACATTGACACCACGCTTGATGAGCTCGGCGATTGGAGAAAATCCACTGGCAAGTTTCATATTAGATTCTGGACAATGCACAATGTGAACACCCGCTTCGGCGCACCAGTCCATTTCTTCTTCCGTCAACTGCGTCATATGTACCGCAATCAAACGTGGGGAAAGCAGGCCTAAATCTTTTAACCTTGCCAATGGACGTTTACCATACTGGGCCACACTGTCTGATACCTCAGCAGCGGTCTCATGAATATGCATCTGGATTGGCAAATCCAGTTCTTCGGCATTAATGATAATGGCTTGCAGGGTTTGGTCTGAAACCGTGTAAGGGGCATGTGGTGCATAGTTGGTGGTTATACGCGGATGGTGCCGATACTTATCATGTAGGGCCTGGCCTTTATGTAAGTACTCATTTACATCTTTTGCCCAGTTTGTGGGAAACTCAAGAACAACCATTCCGAGGCTGGCACGGATACCGCTGCTATCAACCACCCGGGCAGTTGCTTCGGGAAAGAAGTACATATCACTGAAACAGGTGGTACCACCACGAATCATTTCGGCGATAGCCAGAGCAGAACCGGATTCTACAAAAGCATCACCAACAAATTGTTGCTCAGCGGGCCAGATATGATTATTTAGCCAGGTCATCAGAGGTAGATCATCAGCTAAACCGCGGAATAATGTCATAGCGGTATGGCCATGATTGTTAATTAATCCCGGCATCACGCAATGTTCAGCCATATCTTGTGTCTGAGTAGCTTGATAAAGCTGTTCCGCCTGATTTTGCGGTAATAGCGCTACAATATTGCCCTCATTGATAACAATAGAATGATTTTCGAGAATGAGTTGTTCTGCCGTCATCGGCAGACACCAGCGGGCATTAATGATCAGATCGACGTTTTTCATAGCGTTCGATTATAACCGCCATCGGCAGGAGAACACAGTGCAAAGCACCAGTGAAATGATTCAACCCATCAAATGGCAAGACCAACAGCTGCATTTGCTGGATCAGCGTTTACTTCCAACACAGCAACTCTGGCTAAAATACGAACATGCAAGTGAGGTGAGTGATGCTATACGTGAAATGGTGGTGAGAGGCGCACCGGCAATTGGCATAACAGCAGCTTATGCCGTGGTTTTAGCTGCCCGGGATGCTTGGAATAAGGGGGGTGTATACTGGAAGCAGGCAATGTATGAGCCTCTGGCCAAACTCGCAGCATCGCGTCCTACAGCGGTAAATCTGTCATGGGCAATCGAACAAATGACAGCGATTTATCTCAACTTGCCCGAAACCTATTCTCCAGAAACTGCCTTATTGGAAGCCGCTCTCCGCATTCATCAGCAGGATATTGCGGCCAACCAAACCATGGGGAAACTGGGAGCGGATTTGATTGCTCCCGACAGTATGGTATTAACCCATTGTAATGCTGGTGCATTGGCGACTGGCGGAGTGGGGACTGCATTAGGTGTAATAAGTCAGGGGTATTCAGATGGCAAAATAAAACACGTCTATGTGGATGAAACTCGTCCTTGGTTGCAAGGTGCGCGCTTAACTGCCTGGGAATTAATGCAGGGCAAAATTCCCGCGACTTTGCAGGCAGATGACACTGCGGCTTCATTAATGGCTTCTGGTAATATCCATTGGGTTATTGTTGGTGCAGATCGAATTGCTGCCAATGGGGATGTGGCGAATAAAATCGGTACATACTCATTAGCCGTATTAGCAAAATACCACCAGGTAAAATTTATGGTAGTCGCACCGTTATCAACTATTGATTGGCAAATTGAAACCGGAAAACAAATCGAAATCGAGCAACGGCCATCAAGGGAAGTGACTCATATTGCCAACCAGCAAATTGCGCCGGATGGGGTGAAGGTGTCGAATCCGGCCTTTGATGTCACACCGGCAGAGCTGATAAACGCTATTGTCACCGAAGCAGGCGTTGTGTTGTCACCCTCAACGACTACAATGAAAAACCTTCATAAGCATAATTAAGGAGCAGGATATGTCACAAACCGCACTTGTCACCGGTAGCAACCGAGGTATCGGGTTTGAGTTATGCCGGCAATTAAAAGAACGTGGCTTTGATGTGATTGCGACCTGTCGCCATCGCTCTCCAGCTTTAGCTGAACTGGATGTAGAGATTATTGAAGATGTAGAAGTCAGCGACCCTATAAGTCTTAAAGCGCTTTCCGAAAAACTTGGCGATCGTAAGATCGACTGGTTGATTAACAATGCCGGTATCGCGGCAGGTCTCGGGCTTAATGATATCGACTCCAATGCCATTGATAGTTTTAAAAGCATGTTTGAAGTCAACAGTCTTGGTCCTTTGTTAACCACTCAGGCGTTAGTTGAGCATATGTCCCAGGGTAGCAAGGTAGGCATAATTACCAGCCGTATGGGATCTATCGCCGATAATGACTCCGGTGGTAGTTATGCGTATCGCATGTCCAAAGCTGCTGTTAATGCTGCAGGCAAATCGTTATCTATTGATTTGAAACCCAAAGGTATTGCGGTGGCTATATTGCATCCGGGCTGGGTCAGAACTGATATGACCGGACATGGTGGTCTGATTGATGCGGATGAATCAGCAAAAGGCTTGCTGGATCGGATGGCAGAGTTGAATATTGATAATAGCGGTACTTTCTGGCATATGAATGGTGAAGTGTTGCCTTGGTAAACTACCCATCGCTTTCACAACAGCAGCAAAAAGCCTTGCCGGACCTGCAAAAGCCGCCAAGTAGAATACCTGCCCAGTTTAGCGATAGTAGTCATCAACTCTGGTTTTGTGAAACCGTCGATGGACCGATGGTTTTGAAGCTGTGTGATCATGCCAATATCGAGCAGTCGGCTTTCTGGCAAAAAATGAATAGCCTGTTTGCCATCAATTTTCCGACATCATTGGGGAATATTGCAGAAGTTTATCAACGTATTTCCACTATTAGTCCTTTGGTCATCCCGTCACTGATTAATTCGATGGCAGCGGAATTCGTGCTGGCTCGTTGGTTACCTGGTGAAGATGTGGATCCATCTTCCGTAACAGCGTTGACGATTAAATCATTGGCTAACCATATCGGTTTGATGCATCAGCAGCAGCATCCACGATGGGGGAGTCTGCAACAGCCAGAATATACAGCAGAAGATTGGCCGCGGCGTCTGAAAATAACCTTGCAGCAACAATCTGATTCAATTGAACAAACTGTTTTACAACAGGCCTTGAAGCAGGCCGAACTACTATGTGAAAACACATTTGTGCCCATCATGCCCGATTTACGGTGGGATCAGTTTTTGATGCAGCAAGATAAGCTTTCTGCACTGGTTGATCTGGATGCGATTGTCTATGGTCCAAGAACGTTAGAATTTGTTTTGCTCGAATATTTGCTGGATCAATCACAGGCAGAACAGTTTGCTGCTGAATATCAGAATTATCAGGTCATCCCAGATCTGACGAATGTTCGGTTGCCTTATCGATTATTACTATTTTTGATGAATGTTTTAGGTGAGACAGATTTGAATTCCTGGCTCAACCATCCCGAACGGTTTAGTTAAGCCGTTCGAGTCTGGTGTTGGGCTGCTAATAACTTACGCCATTTGAAATACCCCGCCATAGCGAGAAACAGATAAATACTGAACATCACGATAGTGGCGTAAAAGCCGGTTAATGCATAAAGCACAATGGCTGAGCTGTTGATAACTTGCCAATATAACCAGTTTTCCAATACTTTACGTGCCATCAATAACGTATTCATCACCGAAAACACCATCACAAATGCATCCAGATAGGGATATTGAGTAGCATGAGCCGATAGGTAATAGCCAAACACTAAACTGAGAAATCCACCAGTGGCAATAAAGATCAGATGATATTGCCATGGCCAGCTGTGAATATTCAGTTCTGCGGTCTGATTTTCATGACGATGCCAGAGAATAAAGCCATAGATCGCCATACCAATGTAATACAGGTTTAGCAGGGCCTGCATTGGCAACTGGTTTTCCCAAAACAGGATGGTGTAAATAATGGTACTGATAAACGCTAATGGCCAGCACCATTGTGATTCTCGGGCAGCAAACAGGATATAGCCAATTCCCAGCAGAGCGGCAAATACTTCCCAGCCACTCATTGACGCCAGCCCAGCTAGCGTAATATTCCACCAGCCTGATTCAGACATTAGTCTTTGACTTGATGACGATCGTTACCGATCAGTTTTAATACAAAAACGCTATGCGGCATCTGGGCAAACACCGCTTCAATTTCACTGTCCATCGCATCCATCACATCACGATACTCGCCAAAAATCTGCGTGCTCAATGTATTACGGTGCACGATCAATTTTGGATTGTTTTCCAACTTGGCAATAAACGCCAGAATTGGTTTAACAAATTGCTCTGTCAGCGGATAAAGGCTGATATCTACAGAAATTCGCATGATAGTTTCCTTAAGAAAGGAGGGGCACTAAAGCACCTCAGTTAAATTAGTAGTCGTAAGATACAGTCATACCGAAAGTACGGGGATCAGCATATTGGGTATAAACTCGATCTTCATAGCCAGCTGATGGATCGATACCAAAGAAAAAGCCGCGAGTGTAATAGTCTTTATCAAACAGATTGCGACCCCACAGGGTAAATGTCCAGTTTTGCTGCTGGTACTGCAAACTTGCATTGGTAATGGCGTAAGAACTGGATTTCGCATTATGGCTGTTGGAGTAATAGAACTCATCCTTGCCCTCAACATTGGCGCGAAGATTCCATTGTGGGGTCAGATAGACTTCACTGCCAATACTAAATGTGTAGGCAGGAGCATGAGCTTGCCTCCTGCCCTGAATATTTAATCCAGACTCATCCAGTTCAGGGTTGTCATATTCGTCAAATGTCGCATGCAACAGACCTACTGCCGCAAAGGTTCTTAAGCGTTCATTGATCAACCAATCAACACTTGCTTCAATCCCCATATTGCGGCCTTTCGCTGCATTATCCTGATAATCAATAAAACGGGTACCACCACTGTCGCGTGGCACACCTACAGAGGTTTTTACCTGGGCATCTTTTCGCAAACCATAAAATGCCGTGATATCGGTCACCAAGCTTCCATTCAGCCATAGTGATTTCATACCGGCTTCAAGGTTCCATAAATATTCATTATTGAATTTGCGTAAGCCTGGCGCCAGATCTGCTTCCGTGTTAACCCCCCCAGCTTTGTAGCCACGGGATAATGATGTGTATAAAAGGTGTTGTGGACGGAACTGATAATTCAAACCGACTTTCCCCCCGAATAACACATCGCTGTCATCCAGATCCAATCCTTGCGAATCGTCATAATCAGCGTCCCAATGTTCAGCACGTAAGCCAGTTATCAGGGTCAGTTTTTCCGTTAAAGCGGTATCTAATTGCCCAAAAATGGCACTGTTAGATGTTTCATAAGTGTTATTTAGAGGGTAGACATCAGGTGTATCGTTATCGAAGTATTTGCGCTTGAGATCTTGGCGTTGATCGGCCAGATAAATACCTACTGACCAATCAGTTGTATCAGCAAAAATACGACCCTCTTCATTGGAAAGGGCTCTGAATTCTATAGAGTAGTTTTCCCGTTCGCGTTTGTACTGATCAAAACCACTGTAAGGAAATAAACTGGGATCAAACTGACCTTTATACGACCAGTCATCATCATAGCTATATTCCAAATCAGATTTGGAATAGGTCAAAGTAGATTGTAATTGCACTTTACTGCTTGCTCGCCAGTCGGATTTGAGTGCAAATGCATTGGTATGCTGTTTGTCATTGCCAGGCTCATCTGAAAGACTGTTACGGCTGTTATCAAGCGTGAATGCGTCGTAACCATTGTCGATATTTAAATGCAGCAAATTCAGATCAATGGTCAGGTCATTATTGACCAGCCATTTCAAATGTCCGCGGGCAGTCATTTCATCCTGATTTTGCGTATTGTCACGACCTAGAAAATCATTATCCATGTAGCCATCTGAACGATGGGTATGCACAGCTATTCGCCCCAGTAAAGTGTCTTTAATTAATGGACCGCCTACTGCTACACCGACACTTCGGGTATCGTAATTGCCTACGGTTGACTGAAAATTCATATCCAGATCATTGGTGGCCTGTTTGCTTTGCATATTGATAACACCGGCTAATGCATTGGCTCCATACAACGTACCCTGAGGTCCACGTAATACTTCTACTTTCTCAATATCAAATAGTGTGGCTGCGCCGCCACTGCGACTAAAATCGATACCATCAATATAAAGTCCTACCGATGGGTTTAGGGGAGCAAGAAACTCACTGCGTTCACCAATACCACGGATCTGAAAAAACTGACCACGGGAAGCGCCGCTGGAAAGATTTACATTGGGTGCAAGATTGAGAACATCTTCAATGTGCTGGGCACCACGTGATTCAATGATTTCCTCATCGAATGTTGTCAGACTGACGGGAATATCCTGGGCTTCTGCAGGACGAAAATCTGCACTGACCAGCATGGACGGTAAATCAGTGCTATCGGTCTCGGTTTGTGCAACTGCGCCGGGAGAAAATAATGCGCTGGTGACTGCGATGGAAAGCAGGGTGAGTTTCATGACTATCCTTTTTAAATTCTTAAAAAGAACAGGGGATCACGCCATTTGCATTGATCTAGCAAGAAGGGTTTGCCGCCTGTCCCTACGCCAGTATTATCTGGATCAGGTTCATCGGGTCTTCACCAACTGGTGAATCTCAGGCCTTTCGACCACCCCGAGGCTTGTATTAGCAAGTAGGTGAAATATACAGAAAAAAGTGATGTTTTCCCATCTTTGATTGTTCAGATGATACAAAAAAAGGCGTCCGAAGACGCCTTAAAGTTCAAGTTACTACTGACTTAATTTTCAATTTTGGCTTTTAAAGTGTCTAGGCCTGAACGGAAAATACCTTCAATAGCATTGGTAGCCGTTTCGTCATTTAATTCTTTAGGCTCATGATGTTTGCCGGTATAGCCACGGAAAAATTTGGCCAACCAGGTGACCTTGGTTTGGTCGCCTTCAGCTTCTACAGTTAACCAGGCTTTATACTTACTGACAGGCACTGCAGGGATATCATGCATTTCGCCTTCAATATCAACCTGTCCAACCGAACTCATTTCATCAATCTGATACATAAAGCTCATGGATTCTTCGTCAAACTTTTTCAACGTTTCAGTGATGGTTGAATCATTTTTAAGGGTTAAAACGCGTGTCGCGCCAGGTTCATTCCCACCTTCTGCTTTAGTAGAAATAATGGCTGGGTGCCATTTATGCAGGCTGTCGAAATCTTTAACCATGTTCCACACCGTTTCAGCATCAGCATTAATCAACACCGTTTCTTCAACTTGCAGACGTGAAGCGCCATGAGCAAATACCAGCGCAGGTAACAGGAATAAGCCTGTTACCAGAACTTTCAATACAGCTTTCATCATATTTCCTTCTTATATTTCATTTGTAATGCCAACATTTAGCCCAATTAAACTACCATCACCTTCCGAAATGCTAAAGGGAAAAATTCACAAAGCGATCGCGTTCTGAATAGTTGAGCGTTGCAGATGGGGAGCAAAAAACTCAATAAAAGCATAACTGTAACCGCGAAGATAACTGCCTTTACGAATTCCCATGTGGGTCGTACTTGGTTTAAATAAACCACTGGCATCCAATGCCTGTAAAGGAGCATCTTTTACTGGATCAAATGCCATGCTGGCTATAATGCCAATACCAAGGCCCAATTCAACATAGGTTTTAATTACATCAGCATCAGTGGCGGTAAAAATAACGTTAGGTTTAAGACCACGTTCAATAAAAGACTGATCCTGTTGCGCGCGACCGGTAAAGCCCATTACGTAGGTCAGTATTGGATATTGTGAAATAGCCTCAAGAGTGAGTTTTTTTTCATTCAAAAGCGGATGCCCCGGTGGCGTAATCACGGTACGATTCCATTCGTAGCAGGGCAAAATCGCCAGATTATCAAATTTTGATAATCCCTCGGTTGCTATCGCCAGGTCCACTTTACCGGTGGCCGCCATTTCAGCAACTTCAGGTGGAGTACCTTGCACCATATTTAAGTGCACGTCGGGATATTGTTCTGAAAAGGCCTTGATAGCTTTTGGCAGAGCATAACGTGCCTGAGTGTGTGTGGTGCCGATTGAAAGTGTGCCTTTTTTCTCATGACGACTGTCAGCCGCCTGTTCACGTAAATTGTCTACTTCCTGTAACACCCGCTCAGCCATGGCAATAACGGATTCTCCCAGCGGTGTGATAGCCGATAAACGTTTCCCATGTCGTTCGAAGATTAGCAGCCCCAGCTCATCTTCCAGTAACTGAATCTGGTTACTTACACCTGGCTGAGAAGCATGCAGTGCCTGAGCCGCTGCAGAGATACTGAGGCCACGACGAGCCACTTCGCGAACATATTTCAATTGTTGCAACTTCATCCGCTATATCCGTAATTATTATTAGTAAGAGTAAATATATAAGTTTTTAGTGATAAAAGACCAGTTATGGTGCGTTACGTTTTACATTTCAATGATTGGAACACCTTGCTGAGGAAGCTGGAAAGGCACAGTTGTTTGATACTGTTCGCTTTCAGCCATAGATTCACCTTCCCGGGTTAAAATATTTTGCATCTCAGACTGTGCCAGGTATTCACATTTATCTTGAAAACACACTTTTATGGCCAAAGTGAGTGGATCTGCATTTTCTATAACCTCATTATCAGAGGTTTCCGGCGCTTGAATCGAAGCCGGTGGAAAAATAATCTGTGCAGGCTCAAACACCCGGTTTGAATCGGCAGGATTAATAAAAAAAGATGTTATCAATGCAGAACATGCTGCTGTCATAACTAACAAGATTCTATAAGTTGTCATCTTCAGCCTCTCATCCCAGAGTGGAGTTGGAGTTAGAGCTTCGTCTATACACCGTGAAAGAAATGTGAACAATTAGCAGTGTCAGTCAATTTAGGTTAAGGCTATGTTAAAGATTGGCTCTCAGTTCAAATGGCAAGGATTTCTTTATATTCTCATAAGTTATATAGATAGAAAATAATATTCATTGATTGAATATTGCCAACTGGTAAACTTGCTGCAAACTAAGCAGGGTAAAGGTCAATTTATTAATGGAATGGGGTTATTTGCTGGCAGGCCTGGGCGTAGGCATTATGGTCGGGATGACAGGCGTTGGTGGCGGATCGTTGATGACCCCAATTCTGATTTTTGGGTATGGTATCCAACCTGCAATCGCTGTAGGGACAGATTTATTGTTTGCGGCAGTAACTAAAGCAGGTGGTATCTGGGCTTATTGGCGTCATGGCGTGGTGCATTGGCGTGTGGTCTGGCGGCTTGCTGCAGGGAGTCTACCAGCTACCTTGCTGACTTTATGGTTTCTCAGTGCAACCGGTGTTCATGAAGGTAAGCACAATGATCTGATAACGGTTGCTCTGGGCATCGCTTTGATTTTAACGTCTAGTGCATTACTGCTGAAAAACTGGCTGGCCGGGATAATGAAAGCACGTCAGGGGCATCCTTTAGTGAATTATCTATATCGTTTACGACAGGATGAAGCCTTGAAGGCGCCGGCAACCGTCATTATCGGTGCTTTGTTAGGGGTGATGGTGACATTATCTTCGGTAGGGGCCGGCGCATTGGGAGCGGTTGTTTTATTATTTCTTTATCCGAAGATGCGTGGTGTCGAAATTGTGGCAACCGATATCGCACATGCTGTTCCTTTAACGGCAGTGGCCGGATTAGGCCATTCTGCAGTGGGCACGGTAGATTGGTCATTATTATCTTATTTGCTGATGGGATCGTTACCAGGCATTTATATTGGCTCACATCTGGGGGTGAGAATCTCAGATAAGATTTTACGGCCGTTGCTGGCAATCATTTTATTAATGGTTGGGATCAAATGTTTGCTTTAACAAACTAAACGAATGAAAAAGTAATTCAAAATGACAGAAATTAATGAAAAGCTTCAACTGAAAATTGATGCTGTAAAACAGTTGCTGGAGCAGATTGAGGCTGATTATAGCCCTGCAGTCTTGGCGACCAGTTATGGCGCTGAAGATATGGTGTTAATGGATTTGATTGCCAAATTTGCACCGCAAATCGGCATCTTCACTTTGGATACAGGTCGACTGCCCAAAGAAACCTATGATTTAATGCAGCAGGCTAAAAAGCACTATCAGCTTGAGGTTGAGGTTTATTATCCCGATACCCTGAGTATTGAACAGTTTGTGACACATAATGGACCAAACGCATTTTATGACAGTGTCGACCTGCGAAAACAATGCTGTGGAATACGCAAAGTTGCACCGTTAAATCGTGCTTTGGCTGGTAAAAAGGCCTGGCTGACGGGAATGCGTCGCTCACAGTCGGTTACTCGAAATGAGTTACCGGTATCTGAATGGGATGCAGACCATGAGTTACAGAAATTCAGTCCACTGACGGACTGGTCAAATGGCGAAGTATGGAAATATATCCGCGCTTTTGATGTTCCATTTAATGAATTACATAATCAGGGATATGCCAGTATTGGCTGTGCGCCATGTACCAGAGCGATTACCCCAGGCGAAGATATCCGGGCTGGTCGCTGGTGGTGGGAAAATCCTGAAACCAAAGAATGTGGCTTACACGTAAAGGCTAAGTAACAGAGAAAAATTATGACTGAAAAACAACTGACACACTTAAAACAGCTCGAAGCCGAAAGTATTCATATTATGCGTGAAGTGGCCGCTGAGTTTGAAAATCCGGTCATGCTATATTCAATTGGTAAGGATTCTGCTGTCATGCTGCATCTGGCCATGAAAGCATTTTATCCAGGCAAGCCGCCATTTCCGTTGATGCATATTGATACCACCTGGAAGTTTCAGGAAATGGTCAGGTTCCGTGATCAGCGCGCAAAAGAGCTGGGATTGGACCTTATCGTACATACCAATCAGGAAGGTGTTGAAGCGGGTATCAACCCATTCGACCATCCTCGCTATACAGACATCATGAAAACGGATGCTTTGAAACAGGCGCTGAGTAAACATGGCTTTGATGCGGCTTTTGGTGGTGCTCGACGAGATGAAGAAAAGTCTCGTGCCAAAGAGCGTGTATATTCATTTCGCGATAAAAACCATCGCTGGGATCCTAAAGCACAACGCCCTGAGCTATGGAACATTTACAACAGCAGAGTTAATAAAGGTGAAAGCATTCGTGTTTTCCCGCTGTCGAACTGGACAGAGCTGGATATCTGGCAATACATCTATCTGGAACAGATACCGATTGTACCGCTGTATTACGCCGCCGAGCGTCCAGTGGTCAATTACAATGGCCTGACCATCATGGTCGATGATGACCGTATGCGTATCCCGGAAGGTGAAAAAATCCGGATGGAAAAAGTCCGTTTCCGCACACTGGGCTGTTATCCACTGACCGGTGCGGTGAAATCCGATGCCGATACCTTGCCAGAAATCATTCAGGAAATGCTACTGACAACAACTTCTGAACGTCAAGGACGGGCCATCGATCATGATGAAGCCGGCTCGATGGAGAAAAAGAAACAGGAAGGTTATTTCTGATTTTGTTGGTGAAAGGATTATTAAGTTCCTTTCTAACCAATAAATAGAATTGAATACGATGCTCAAATTGATTGGCATCTTGACCCGTAAAGATAATTAAACCAGGCACTCAACATGACATATGAAACTGATGCGCTGATTGCGACCGATATCGAAGCCTATCTCAAACAACACGAAAACAAGGAACTGCTGCGTTTTTTGACCTGCGGTAATGTGGATGACGGTAAAAGCACGCTGATTGGGCGATTGTTGCACGATTCCAAAATGATTTATGAAGATCAGCTGGAAGCAGTGACACGTGACAGTGTCAAATCCGGAACCACAGGAAATCAGGTTGATCTGGCTTTATTGGTAGATGGTTTACAGGCCGAACGTGAGCAGGGTATTACCATTGACGTAGCGTATCGTTATTTCTCTACGACCAAACGTAAATTTATCATTGCCGATACACCAGGGCATGAACAATATACCCGTAATATGGCCACCGGTGCGTCAACCTGTCAGTTGGCGGTTATTCTGATTGATGCCCGTTATGGTATGCAGACGCAGACCCGCCGCCACAGTTTTATTGCTTCATTGTTGGGTATTAAACATATCATCGTGGCCATTAATAAAATGGATTTGATGGATTTCAGCGAACAGGTGTTTAACGATATTCGCAAAGCGTATAGCGAATTTGCCCGTGAACTGGAAATTGAAGATATTCACTTTGTACCGATGTCTGCCTTGAACGGTGATAATGTAGTAAACAGAAGTGAAAACATGTCTTGGTATCAGGGCAGCACCATGATGGAGCTGCTGGAAAATATCGAGATTGGGAAAGATGCCAATACCGAAGACGCGCGTTTCCCGGTGCAATATGTCAACCGACCGAATCTGAATTTCCGTGGCTACTGTGGCACTTTATCAGCCGGTATCCTTAAGCCGGGAGATGAAATCACAGTATTGCCTTCGGGTAGAGAAAGCAAAGTAAAAGCATTGGTCACTTACGACGGTGAACTGGATCATGCCGTACCGGGTGAATCAATTACCGTTACCCTGCAGGATGAAGTGGATGTCAGTCGTGGCGATATGATTGTGCATCGTGATCATCAGCCACATGTATCCAGTCGTTTTAAAGCCATGGTTGTATGGATGACAGAGCAACCACTGGTGGCTAATAAACAATTTAACATCAAGGTCGGCGTTTCTGACAGTACAGGTGTCATGACACAAATTGATCATCAGATTGATGTAAATACGCTGGCGCATAATGTTGTGACTGAGCTGAAACTCAATGAAATCGGTTTATGTGAATTTTCATTAAATAAACCTGTTGTGTTTGATGCATATAAACGTAATCGTACCACCGGTGCATTTATTATTATTGATCGTCTGACTAATGTTACGATTGGCGCTGGCATGATTACTGAAGCCATTAGCGGCATCACCAATGATACTGCAACTTCAACTGATATCACTGCATTCGAGGTTGAATTGAACGCCTTAATCCGTAAGCACTTCCCGCATTGGGATGCCAAAGATATCAGTGATCTGCTGAAGTAAAATCCAAATAAATCAGGCCGTGCTTGCGGCCTGATTTTATGATCAATTGTTCTGCAACAATTACTAAAACTCCCGCTTTTGAATCATTCAAATCCCGTTAAATTTTTCCGTTACATGGATGCGGTTTGCTTTATGTTATTGAAGCCTTCCTTCATTTTTGCAATCTTGTACAGGATTGTTAAAGTTACTTTGTAAATTTTTTGCGAATAATGTGAACCGGTTTGAGTAGCAGTCAGTGATTTAGGTTACATTCTGCGGAACCGGGATTGGTGAATAATGAAAGAACAAGCAGATTTTCGAAAGATAGGTTGTGGTGAGTGTTTAAACAGTGGTTTATTGGGCTTCGATTTTTCGATGGCATTCCAGCCGATAGTCAATACAACCAGCCAAACGGTTTATGCACAGGAGGCTCTTGTTCGAGGCTTGGAAGGACAGGGGGCCGGTCAGGTTTTTGAGAACGTTAATCAAGATAATCGCTATCGTTTTGACCAGGCCTGTCGGGTCAAAGCCATCAAACTTGCAGCAGAGCTCAATATTCAGAGCAAACTCAGCATCAACTTTATGCCCAATGCGGTTTATAAACCCGAACTGTGTATAAGGACAACGCTGGAAGCAGCTGAAATTTACAATTTTCCCATCGAACAGATTATTTTTGAAGTAACTGAAGGTGAGCAGATAAATGATCACGCTCATCTGCAGGATATTATCCAGTCTTATCAGCAACAGGGCTTTATCACGGCGATAGATGATTTTGGCGCCGGTTATGCAGGTTTGAACCTGCTGGCAGATATGCAGACCGATCTGGTGAAGCTGGATATGGCCCTGGTGCGCAATATTCATAACGATAAAGTCCGGCAGACCATTACTCGCGGTATTATTGCGGTTTGCGATGATTTAGATATTACCGTGATTGCGGAAGGTATCGAATCTGCAGATGAACTGCACGTTTTGCAAGAGATGGGAATTGAACTATTCCAGGGATTTTATTTTGCCAGGCCAAGTTTTGAATCTTTAGCAACAGTATCATCCGATTGGTGGCGCTAGGGCTTGCTGATCTTTCATATCCACCACTGTTGGCGGCTATGAAGGGGTAATAGCCCCTGATAAGGCCTGATGCCAAATCCGTTGTTTTGTTTCATAGTTCATAGCGGCATGGGCAGGACTGGTGGAGGGTAGCCTGTGGAATAACGGTGAAATTCTCGCAGCTTCCAGTTGTTTTGCCACATAGCGTTTGAAGACCTGTTCTGCTTTACCACCATTAAAAAAGATTTGTGTTACTGATGGATGAAGCTGCAGAAAAGCCACAAAATCATTAGCAATCATTGACTGCGTTTCAATATTTTGATCCAGGCTCCCCGGTCGATAACAACTTTTCAACACATCCCACACAGCAATCTGCTGCTGTTTTAATAACTCACAGCGTTGTGAATAGTCTAACTTCTCCGAGTGACCATAAAGCGACGTAATGATTGGCCAGAACGCATTGCGTGGATGGGCGTAATAACGCTGCTGTTTTAATGATTCCAGCCCTGGCATGGAACCGAGAATAAGGATTTTCGGTGTTGTGCCAATAATTGGTGGAAAGCTGGTGGCTAGTTCCAGAATTTGATTGTTTTCCATAGCCTTACTGATAGAGCCTGTCCTGATGTCTTATCCAGCCATGCGGATGACGGTTGGCCGGATCATGATGGGTCCAGTGAATTAAGCCGCCCTTATCATTCCAGATATATTCACCGTAAACACGGACTTCATCACCTTCTCTGATATCGTCAATTCTGGGTGCCAAATCGATATTGTGAACAATTAACAGGGTTTGTCCGCTGGCTAATTCAATAATAAAACGTTGATGTCGACTACCGTCGTTGTCGTCGGAAAGTAGCCGGGTGACTGTACCCGACACCTCAATTTGAACATCACTTTGCCGTTGTTCAATGAGCTGTTCAATATTACTGGCCGTTGCGGGGGGATTATTCTGCGGTGCGGGCTCATAAAAACTGCCCATAAAGATCAGAATGGCAAAGCCAAATATGATCCACACTCGTTGTTGCATACGCTTTGGTTTAGACATTATCGATTTGCTCCGCCAATAGCTCAATCCAATAGTTTACTGGCTGTTGTTTAGCAGAAAGGTGCAATTGACACCCAATATTCGCCGTAACCATTTTATCTGGTTGCGTTGCTTACAGTGCAGTAAGTTTTTTTGCGTAATATGGCACATCTCAAATCTGTGGTGTCGGCAAATCCCCATCAGTCCGACCGGTCTGGAAGCGAAGCTTTTATCGCAGAAGGTATCGGTTTTCAGATATATTCATCCTCCCAAGCTATTGTTATCGTCGATGAATCATGGACTGACTTGGTTAGCTTTAGTGGCTTTTTGGGCGGCAATTAATAACGATATAGCCATTTATAATTTCCTGTTATATGTCGTCATCGTTATAATGTGCGGTCCATTGAAACCGTTTAGAGACCATAAATGTATCAGTACGATAAGTATGATCAAACGATGATAGATCAGCGGGTAGCTCAATTTCGCGATCAGACCCGTCGTTTTCTTGCCGGTGAATTGACTGAAGAGCAATTCCGTCCGTTACGCCTGATGAATGGTTTGTATATTCAAATCCATGCTCCGATGCTGCGAGTCGCTGTTCCTTACGGCATGATGTCATCCCGTCAGGTTCGTAAAATTGCAGAAGTTGCACGCCGTTATGATAAAGGCTTTGTGCATTTCACTACACGACAGAATTTTCAAATGAACTGGCCCAAACTGGAAGATGTGCCAGATATTCTGGCGGAGCTGGCGACAGTCCAGATGCATGCCATTCAAAGCAGTGGTAATTGTATTCGTAATACCACTTCGGATCAGCTCGCCGGGGTGAATGCCAATGAAATAGAAGATCCACGCCCATGGGCTGAGATGATTCGCCAATGGTCTACCTTCCACCCTGAGTTTGCTTATTTACCGCGCAAATTTAAAATTGCTGTTGTAGGCTCAAAAGAAGATCGTGCAGCAACCAAGTTGCATGATATCGGTTTGCATCTGGTAAAAAATCACGAAGGCGACGTTGGCTTCGAAGTCCTTGTAGGCGGTGGTTTAGGTCGTACACCAATCATTGGTGAACAGATTCGTCCTTTCCTGGAAAAACAGGATCTATTGTCATATCTCGAAGCCATAGTGCGTGTTTATAACCGCCTAGGTCGTCGTGATAATAAATATAAAGCCCGTATCAAGATCACGGTTCGGGAACATGGTATTAACCACATCCGCGAATTGGTCGAGGCTGAGTGGGTACATATTCGCGATCAGTTAAAACTGGATACAAAAGAAATTGAACGGGTAAAACAGTATTTTACTGAGCCGGCTTATGAACGGGATGCGGCTGATTCTGATAGCAGTTTTGCTGATTTAGTCGCGCAAGATAAAGAATTTGCCCTTTGGGTTAAACAAAATACTGCCGACCATAAAGTTCCAGGTTACAGTGCGGTCTATGTTTCATTGAAAAAACCGGGCCAGGCTCCAGGTGATATTACTTCCGAACAACTTGAAGTAGTAGCAGATTTAGCGGATGAATTCAGCTTTAGTGAAGTGCGTTCCACTCACACTCAAAACCTGGTGTTTGCCGATGTGAAACAAGCGGATTTGTATGCCTTATGGCTGCGCCTCAATGCAGAGGATTTGGCTACACCAAATATTAATACTCTGACCGATATTATCTGCTGTCCAGGACTGGATTATTGTGGTCTGGCCAATGCGACTTCAATCCCGTTATCCAAAGGGATTGCTCAACGGTTTGATGATTTGGATTATCTGCATGATCTGGGTGATATCAAAATCAAGTTTTCTGGCTGCATGAATGGCTGTGCCCATCAAAGCGTGGGGCATATAGGTATTCTGGGCGTCGATAAGAAAGGCGAAGAGTGGTATCAGTTTACTCTGGGTGGAAGTTCAGAAGCAGATGCGTCACTTGGTGAGCGTCTGGGCCGGGCGATTCCAAAAGCGGATGTGGTCGATACTGTTGCCCATTTATTGGATGCTTATATCGATCTGCGCCATGAAGATGAGAGCTTCCTCGCGACGGTACGACGTGTTGGCGTAGATCCTTTCAAGGAGCGTGTTTATGCAGAAGATCATTAAAGATCGCGAGATCGTTGACGACAATTGGCAGCATCTTGATGATGAAGCTGCATTGGTTGCTGGCAACATTACGGTTTCAATAACCCGTTGGCAGGAACAGCACGAAACGTTGAGCCAGCATGAAGGTGGTCTGGGCATTCGGCTTTCCGGCGACGACCCACTTGAGGAAATTGTGCCGGATTTGGCTCGTTTTCAACTGATTGTACTGTTATTTCCAGCATTTACTGATGGACGTTGCTATTCCTACGCCCGTCTGTTGCGTGACAGGTACCAGTTTAAAGGTGAAATCCGTGCCCAGGGTGATGTGCTATACGACCAGCTGTTTTATATGTCGCAATGCGGTATCAACAGTTTTGAACTGGCCAACCCTGACCATCTGACGCAAGCCCTGGCGGCATTCGATGATTTCAGTGACAGTTATCAGGCAACAGTGCTCAGACCTGTTCCGTTATACCGTCGCCGTTAATTCGTTAATCCTATGGCTGTCTATGCAATTGGTGATGTTCAGGGATGTTTTGATGAGCTGATCAAATTACTTGAGGTTGTGAGATTTGATCCGCAGCAGGATCAAATCTGGTTAGCTGGTGACCTGGTTAATCGTGGTCCAAAATCGTTAGACACCCTCAGGTTTGTGCGACAGTTAGGTGAGCAGTCAGCAAAAGTCGTATTGGGCAACCATGATTTGCATATGCTGGCCCACGCTGCGGGAAATAATGAATTCACTCATCGGCTGGATACCATTGAACCGGTTTTGACCGCTGAAGACAGTGATGAATTGATTAACTGGTTACGCCAACAACCCTTGTTTTATCATGATAGGGAATTACAGTTTTCAATGGTGCATGCTGGCTTACCTCCTGAGTGGAGCATCGATGAGGCATTGGAAAGAGCCGCTGAAGTCGAATCGGTGCTTCAATCAGACGACTGGCGTGAATTTTTTAAACATATGTATGGCAACAAACCCAAGCGCTGGTCTGCTGAGTTAACCGGCTGGGATAGATTACGCTTCATTACCAATTGTTTTACACGTCTGCGATACTGCAATGAAGACGGCAGCCTGGCGCTGAAATTCAAAGGCGCGCCCAAGGATAAACCAGAGGATCAGAAGCCTTGGTTTATGATGCCCAATCGCGCCAGCGTCAATGACAAAATAGTCTTTGGCCATTGGTCACAACTGGGCACCGGTCAGTATGACAATCTGTTTTCATTGGATAGTGGCGCGGTCTGGGGCGAGCAATTAACGGCTGTGCGAATTGATCAAACGCCTTATCAATGGACGGTTGTTGAAGCTGATGCCGATGGATTACCGCATACTGGCAATAAAACGGCTGCTGAAAAACAGCGCTGGCTGTAACTGACTGTTAGGCATTCATTTTTAAACACAGTACAATATCTTTTTTTTTCTTTTGGACATTTCTGAAATATGAGCAATATCAAAACCTTTTCAGGTGACTTTTCCGCAAAAGGCATACGAGTAGGTATCGTTGCAGGCCGTTTCAATGATTTTATTGTTGATAATCTGATTGCCGGTGCAGTAGATACATTATTACGTCATGGTGCTGCGGAAAAAGATATTGAAATTGCCCGCGTTCCTGGAGCCGTTGAAATCCCGCTGGCTGTGCAACGTATGGGTAAAACAGGCAAGTATGATGCAATCATTGCATTAGGTGCGGTGATTCGTGGTGGTACTCCGCATTTTGAATATGTCGCTGGGGAATGTTCAAAAGGGCTGGGCCAACTGACGTTGCAATTGGATATTCCAATTGCTTTTGGTGTGTTGACTGTTGATACCATCGAACAGGCGATTGAACGTGCTGGCACTAAAGCCGGTAATAAAGGTGCTGAAGCAGCGATGGGCATGATTGAAATGGTTAACGTGTTGCGCCAAATCGGAGCTGCCAAGTAAATGGCTGGTGGACTGCCCCGGACTCAGGCTCGACGTGCTGCCGTGCAAGCGCTTTATCAATCTTTGGTCAATAATCAGGCTCCTGAAAAAGACACGATGGATTTTGTCATGGCGGAATACGCCAATAAAATCGACAAAAACTATTTTCAACTTCTGGTGGAAGGTGTTACTAAAGAAATCGATACCATTGATGCCGAACTGACCCATGCGGTAGACAGAAGTTTAGCCACTGTTGACCCTGTTGAGATTTCAGTATTACGTCTGGCCGTTTTTGAATATATGCACCGTCCGGATATTCCGTATCGCGTGGTCTTGAATGAAGCCGTTGAACTGGCCAAATCATTTGGGGGTGAACAGGGCCATAAATACGTTAACGGGGTTCTCGATAAAATGGGCGCCCGTTTACGCCAGCCAGAATATCAGGCTGCCAAAGCCGCTCGCGCTCAGAAAAAAGCGAATTGATTAACTGCCCCGAAAAGATAAAATCATCCAGACGGGGCTTTTTTTGAATGAAACCTTCTCCCGAATTTTCACTGATTCAGCAGTATTTCCATGCGTTAACGACTCATCGCGAAGATGTGATTGTGGGGATCGGTGATGATTGTGCCGTTTTAAACAATCCTCAGGATACCTATACGGCAGTTTCAATTGATACCTTGGTACAAGGCATACATTTTTTTGCCGATGTTGATCCGTATCGTCTGGGTATCAAAGCTCTGGCTGTCAATCTCAGTGATCTGGCCGCTATGGGTGCTCAACCTGCCTGGTTCACTCTGGCCTTAACCTTGCCTGAAATCAATGATGACTGGTTAAAACAGTTTTCAGCCGGCTTGGCATATATCGCTAAAAAATATCAAATCCAGCTGGTGGGCGGGGATACCACCCGTGGTCCATTAACCATTACCATTCAGGTGCATGGGCATGTAGCCAAGCAAAATATATTGCAGCGTAGTGCTGCTGAATCAACCGATTTGATTTGTGTAACCGGATGTCTGGGGGATGCCGCCGCAGGGCTGCAGTTTAGATTGGGGCAACTAGAAACAGGATTGTTAACTGATACAGATTTTGAATATCTATTACAACGGTTGGAAATGCCGACACCGCGTAATCAAATAGGTCAGCAACTGGTCGGCAAAGCACATGCGGCGATTGATATTTCAGATGGTTTATTGGCTGATTTGAATCATATACTTAATGCGAGTGGAAAAGGGGCAAAGCTGGATATATCTGCTTTACCATTTTCTGATGCCTTAAAAAAATTGCCCACAGAAATGGCAACGCAACTGGCTTTGACGGGTGGTGATGATTACGAATTATGCTTTACCGCGACGGCGGGCAATGTGGCGAAACTTAAACAACAGTTTCCTGAGATGATTCAAGTGATTGGTGAAATCACTGAAGATGTAGGTATGTTTTATCAGAATGCCCAAGGTGAATGGCAGGCATTCTCAGAAATAAAGGCAGGCTATGACCACTTCGCATAATAAGGTCACTTTTTCACAGTTGCTCAAAAGACCAGCCTGTTTGCTGGCCTATGGCTTTGGTTCGGGATTATCCCCCAAAGCACCGGGCACCATGGGTACATTAGTCGCATTACCCATCTACTGGTTGATACAAGATGTCGGGCTGTTAAGTTATTTACTCATTACGGTAGTTGCTTTTATCGCCGGGATCTGGATTTGTCAGCAAGCAGTAAATTGGCTTGAAAAGGACGATCCTTCTGCTGTGGTATGGGATGAAATTGTTGGTTATCTGGTGACGATGATTGCCGCGCCAGCAGGTTGGCAGTGGATGCTTTTGGGCTTTGTATTGTTCAGATTCTTTGATATCTGGAAGCCATGGCCAATATCATGGGCCGACCGTAAATTACATGGTGGTTTTGGCATTATGCTGGATGATGTAATCGCTGGCGTGTTAGCCGCGTTTATATTACAGCTTAGCTATTATTTGCTCTGAAACTGCCAGATTGCAGTCTCAGAGCTACAATGTATTTAACTTAATTGCATACCAAAGTTCTGTTCAAACCGTTCAGCAAAACTCTGACTAGTAAATTGATGATTCTGCGTGCCATGTTGTTCAATTTTAATGGCGCCCAATAACGAGGCGATACGCCCAGTCATTTCCCAATCCTTGCCATGCAAAATACCGTGTAATAATCCTGCACGATAAGCATCCCCACAACCAGTTGGGTCTACAACTTTTTCAGCTTTAGCACATGGGATATCTATACGTTTACCTTCTGTGTAGATGTGTGAGCCCTGAGCGCCACGGGTAATGATTAATGCTTCAACAAGTTTGGCTATTTCTTCGGGTGGCAGACCAGTTCTATCTTCAAATAACTGGGCTTCATAATCATTCAAAGCAATATACGTTGCCTGTCTGGCAAATTGCAGCAGATCTTCACCATCAAACATCGGTAAACCCTGACCCGGATCAAAAATAAATGGAATGCCGGCATCCGCAAATTGCTGGGCATGTTGAATCATGCCATCACGACCATCTGGAGCGATAATGCCCAGCTTGATATTTTGCGCTTCGGTGATTTTGGTTTCATGAGCCAGGTTCATTGCCCCGGGATGAAAAGCAGTGATCTGATTATCATCAATATCGGTAGTGATATAAGCCTGTGCAGTGAAATGATCGTCTTTAACATGCACATGACGACGGATAATCGAAAATTTATCCATCCAGGCCGCATAGGTAGCGAAGTCGCTGCCCACTGTTCCCATCGGTACTGGCTCATCACCCAACAGTTTCATATTGAAAGCAATATTACCGGCACAACCACCAAATTCACGGCGTAATTCAGGTACAAGAAACGCCACATTCAACATATGCACTTTATCAGGCAGAATGTGATTTTTAAATTGGTCTGGAAAAACCATAATATTGTCGTAGGCAAATGAGCCACAGATAAGTACCGACATGTTGCTATACCTCTTTTGTATGAATCTGTTGTGCATCAGCAGTAACTGACAGATGACCACTGATAAAATCAGTCAGGTGATGGCCAACGATTTGATATCGCCAGCCATTTAATAAAGTAAGATCTTTATCCCCACGTACCAGCTTTTCAATGTCTTTACGGCTGGCCACGGCAATTGGAGTGATCGATTGCTCATCACAGAATTTGCGTAATAATGCCATCAATGCATCAATCAGAGCTTCCTGCTGATTGCTCAGTGGTTCAGGTTTAAGCAATATTGGCCATTGTTCGGGCGGAGTTTGTTTGGCTTTGCTGATAACGTCAATAATAGCTCGACCACTGCGTTCAATATCACGCGCTTCAAGCCCACGGATTTGACTGAGTTTTTCCGGTTTTTCAGGGGCAAATCTTGCCAGATCCAGCATCACTTCATCTTTGAGAATCCAACGCCTTGGGCGATCCCGCTCCATTGCGCGCTGTTCACGCCATGCTGCCAGTTGCTGTAATATGGCCAGTTGAACACCTTTTAATTTACCCGCGCCACGAATTTTGCGCCAGATTGTTTCAGGATCAGCAACGTAATTATCTGCATTGGACAGGGCGGCAAAATCTTCTTTAAGCCATTCCGTACGCTGTTGTTTTTCCAGATCGGCAGACATTTGATGATAAAGCTCGCGCAGATAACGTACATCATCTGCTGCATATTCCAATTGTTCAGGACTTAATGGACGCTGTGTCCAGTCGGCTCTGGAATGGGCTTTATCAAGGCTGACGTCAAGACGTTGTTTAACCAGGTTGCCATAACCAATCTGATCGCCATCCCCCAGGATAGTCGCGGCCAGCTGGGTATCAAACAGATTTGGTGGAAGGGAATTTTTTAACAGATACAGCAGTTCCAGATCCTGCCGGGCTGCATGAAAAACCAGTGTTATATCCGGTTGATAAAGTAAATCCAGCAAAGGAGTGAGATCTTTTATAGCGATGGGATCAACACAGGCAATGGTATCGTCATTGGCAATCTGGATCAGGCACAACTGGGGATAATAGGTTTTTTCGCGAAGGAATTCCGTGTCAATGGCCAGCCATTTGCTGTGCTGAATTTCCGAGCAAAATTGTGTTAACGCAGCATCCGAATCAATGTAAAGAACAGTCATGTTATCCAGCTAAAAAAAGCGCTCAGTATAACTGTTTTTAAAGGATATTGCGGGCGTTCGCCTGGGTCAGCACCTTTTCTATGGCTTCAATGATGATTTCGGGTTGTTCATGGGGAATCGCATGACCACTCTGATGGGCAAACATATGTTGGCTGATGGGCGATAAATGCGTGAGATCCTGCTGCAGATTAATCCAGGTTTTTTCGCGTTGCTGCATTACCAGATCCCCATACCATTCAGGTTTACCGCGACTGATGACAATCAGCGGCACGACAGGCATAGCAGAATTCTGTTGAACTTGAACTGCGCTTTGTTCGAGAGCAGAAATTTCTGCTCGGGCAGCATGAAATGCTCGTTCACGTAACATTGGTGGCTTATTGGCATGCGCCATGCTGTCAGTCGATTTGGGCAAAATCATAATCGTACCGCGGCGATTGAAATTATTAGGCAGTTTAATTTTAAACTGGTTGTATTGATCTTCATGCGATGCGTCAACCAATACCATGCCGGCAACCATATCCGGATTGTTAGCGGCAAAGATACGAATATTGTATCCACCAAATGAATGTCCAACCAGAATATATGGAGCAGGTATATCGGCTTCCTCTAATAAGATTTCCAGTTCTTGTGCAATTCTATTGCTGGTTCTGGGCGCAGGACCAAAATCACTCCAGCCATAGCCGGCACGATCAAATATACAAATCCGGGAATTTTGAGAAATTGCCTGCTGAATTGGCAGCCAGTCAGTAGAATCATCGCCAAGCCCTACATCCACCAGAACGGTTGGACTTCCTGAGCCAGTGCAATTGATGTGTAACTGGTAACCTCCCACGTCATAACGTTGGCCCGGGATAGCCGGAAATTCGGCGGCAATTATTGGTGTCGAAACAGACCAGAAAACCAAAAGAGGCCAGACTAACGCTTTCATCAAGTGACTCCGGAGCGATTAACTTACAGTAAAGTTAAGAGCGGTGAGTCGACTTAAAGTTCCAGATCTGCAGCAGCAATTTTCTGCAGAATATCTTGCTGTGTGAAGGGCCAGTTCAATTCACTATCGTCAGAAAATTTAATCACCGGGATGCGGATGCCATATTGCTCTACCAGCTGATCATCATCACCAATTTCGATAATCTGCAATTGAATGTTGTCAGCAGCTGGTAAGTTATGAACTTGCTCCACCGCTAATTCGCATAAATGACAACCAGCGGTAGAAAATAATTGCAGTTGAATCATGTCTCACGCAATCGTGGGATGAGTTCAACAAAATTGCAGGGACGATGCCGAACATCCAGTTGGTATTGTAAAATATCATCCCAAGCGTTTTTACAAGCGCCTGAAGAACCAGGCAGACAAAAAATAAACGTGCCATTTGCCACGCCGGCTATTGCTCTGGATTGCACAGTCGATGTGCGAATAATGTCATAGGAAATCTGCCGGAACAGCTCACCAAAACCGGTGATTTCTTTATCAAATAAAACACTGACAGCTTCCGGTGTGCCATCTCTACCCGTTAGTCCTGTGCCACCAGTGGTGATAATAACGTCCACCTTTTCGTCACATATCCATTGCGAAATAACAGAACGTATCTGATAAATATCATCTGTAACAATCTTTTTGTCAGCCAGCTCATGGCCTGCAGCAAGCAAACGGTCTTTTAAGGTTTTTCCTGATACATCATCGGATTCAGTCCGGGTATCTGAAACCGTTAGGATGGCAATTCTGACAGCAATAAAGTCACGGTCCATGAGCAGTGGTTCTCGTATGTAAAGATTAAAAACAAGTATAGTCACCATATGACGTAGGGTCTAGAATGCAACGCAATAGTGAGGAGTCATAACAATGAAAAAAGTTTTATTAGTCTCAGCAATCTCAACCGCAATCATGATGTCTGGTTGTGCCGCAGATGATCCTAACATGCGAACTAAGCGTGGCGCTGCCATTGGCGCAGCTGCAGGATCAATAATCGGGTACGCGATTGATGATGGAGCTGGTGGTGTTATTGCCGGTGCCGCAGTAGGTACTCTGGCAGGTGCAGGTGTTGGTCGATATATGGATAATCAGCAGCGTGAAATGAATCAGGCGCTGGCCGATGAACAGGCGCGCAATGAATTGCAAATTCAACAATTGCAGGATGAATCCTTAAAAATTGATATTTCTAATGAAGTCTCTTTTGACTTTGACAGCTCAGCCATCAAACCTGCCTTTGAACCGACTCTGAATAAAGTCGCTGATGTGTTGCAGCGTTATCCGAAAACGATAATTCATGTCATTGGACATACCGACAGCAAAGGTTCAGAAAGTTATAATCAGCAACTTTCTGAACGCCGGGCGCAATCGGTAACAAACTACTTTGCGTCACGAGGTGTGCTGAAAGAACGTCTGGTACCAATGGGCCGTGGTGAACTTGAGCCGCGAGCCACAAATGATACCGAAGCCGGGCGACAGTTGAATCGTCGTGTAGAAATTATTGTTAAACCTATTGTTGAGGGACAGGAAGCTGAAGCCTACCAAACGCCGTAAAGGCACATCAGAAAGAAATCAGGCACCATCTCAGGATTTGATTTTTGGTTTACATGCGGTACAGGCGGCTCTTGAGTCGCCTGTTTCACGTGTGGCCGAAATCTGGGTGGCTGACGAACGCCATGATCAACGTGTGGAGACCATTTACAAGCTGGCTGGCGATCAGGGGATTCGTTTACATAAAACCCAACGTCATCAACTGGATGATATGGTGCCGGAAAGTCGTCATCAGGGCTGTGTTGCCCGCTGTCATCCATTAGCTGTGTTGGATGAAACGGATCTAGACACAATACTGGATAATTTACAGCAAACACCGTTTTTGTTGATTCTGGATGGTGTCCAGGATCCTCATAATCTGGGCGCATGTCTGCGTACCGCGGAGGCGGCCGGAGCGCATGCCGTGATTGCACCCAAAGATCGTGCCTCAGGGTTAACGCCGACAGCAATCAAAATTTCCAGTGGTGCTGCTGAGCGCCTGCCGTTTATTCAGGTGACCAATCTTGCGCGGGTATTAAGGGATCTGCAGCAAAGAGGGATCTGGCTGGTCGGCACATCTGGGGAGAGCGAGTTAAGTCTTTACCAAGCCGATCTCAAGGGGCCGTTAGCGATCATCTTGGGAGCTGAAGGGCAGGGTATTCGCAGGTTGACCAGAGATCATTGTGATCAGGTTATGTATATCCCGATGCAGGGAGCCGCCGAGAGTCTCAACGTATCTGTTGCTGCAGGCGTCTGCTTATTTGAAGCGGATCGTCAACGCCGCTTGTGAGCAGGTAGTAAAATAAAGTAAAATGCCAGATTGCCTTTGATAGGTAAAACTCCTTGCTTTCTGAAATTTTTCAGCAAGCTGTATAAACCGTGAGGAGCTCAAATTGAGACATTACGAAATCGTGTTTCTGGTCCACCCTGATCAGAGCGAACAAGTGCCCGGTATGATCGAGCGCTATACCCAAACTTTGACCGCTGCTGGTGGTCAGGTTCACCGTCTGGAAGACTGGGGCCGCCGTCAATTGGCCTATCCAATCAACAAAGTTCACAAAGCACATTATGTGTTGATGAATGTTGAATGTGATGTTGAGCAATTGAACGAAGTCACAACTGCTTTCCGTTTTAATGATGCCGTTATCCGTCACCTTGTTGTCAGCATGGACGAAGCTGTTACAGAAGCTTCTCCTATGATGCGCAAAGACGACGAAAAACCCGCTTCAAAAGCCTAATCAGGAGATATCACGATGGCACGTTTTTTCAGACGTAGAAAATTTTGTCGTTTCACCGCTGAAGGTGTGAAACAAATCGATTATAAAGACGTAAACCTGCTTAAGAATTTCGTTACTGAAACAGGCAAGATCGTTCCAAGTCGTATTACCGGTACTAAAGCTCGTTTCCAGCGTCAGCTGTCAACTTGTGTCAAACGTGCACGGTTTCTGGCATTGCTGCCTTACTGTGACATGCACAAGTAATTTAGCTTTTCAGTTGTAAGGTTAAGATCAAAATATTATGTTGCGGGGAATCGCTGATTTTGCAATGAAAGGTCGCTGGCAGGCTGCTTTGGCAGCTGCTTTGCTATCGGTCGCTGCAATGTTGCTCCCACCACTCAATTATCTCGCTAGCGGGGTAATTGTGCTGGCCACATTACGTGTAGGCCCTCAAGAAGGCCTCCGGGTAATGGCCGCAACCTTGGTAGTGTTTGCTGCCGTCGCCGGACTGTTATTCGGACAACTCTGGATTGCATTGGCGTTATTGCTGACCAGTTGGTTACCGGCTTATCTGGTGACCCTGGTGCTGGGATACAGTCGTTCTTTGGAACGGGCGCTTCTGGCTGCGGCCGGAGTCGGTATTCTGGTGGTACTGATATCACATATCTTTTTGCCTAATCCGGCATTGTGGTGGCAGGAAATGCTGACACCATTTGTTCAATTACTATCTGAACAATCCGGTTGGCAGATGAACGCCACAGAAACGCAAAACTTTCTGGTACAAATGGCCAGCATGATGACCGGTCTGATTGCCGCAGCAGTAAGTGTCAATATTATTCTGGGCATTTTGATTGGCCGTGCATGGCAAGCCTCGTTATATAACGAGGGTGCATTTGGCAGTGAGTTTACTCAAATTACTCTGGGTAAAACACTGGCGACTGTGACAGCCGTCTTGATGGGGCTTTCCCTGACTGGAATGGCGGGGTCTTTGACGTTGCTGGTTGATTGTTTACCGGTGCTGTTAGTGCTTTTTGCATTACAAGGTATTGCGGTTGCACATGCAATCGTTCGATTGAAACAAAAGTCAGTCGCCTGGTTAGTCGTAATGTATGTGCTGATGGTGTTAATGCTGCCACAAATGATGATTTTAACTGCCACACTGGGCATATTGGAACAATGGTTTAATTTTCGCAAACGCGCAATCGCGTAACGCGGTTATTTTATAAGCAGTCTGAGACTGCGAATGAGGGTTAGAACGATGCAAGTAATTTTGCTGGAAAAAGTTCAAAAGCTGGGTAATCTGGGTGATGAAGTTAGTGTAAAAGCTGGCTATGGTCGTAACTTCCTGGTTCCTGCGGGTAAGGCTTTGCCTGCCAACAAAAACAACAGAGAAAAATTTGAAGCTCGTCGCGCTGAACTTGAAGCGGCTGCTGCCAAATTACTTACTGCAGCTCAGGAACGTGAGAAAAAGCTGGTTGCAGCTGGTGAAGTCGATATCATGGCTAACGCTGGTGTTGAAGGTAAATTATTCGGTTCGGTTACTGCTGCAGAAATCGCTGATGCGGTCAATGCAAAAGGCGCTGATGTAGACCGTAATGAAGTCCGTTTACCAACAGGACCTTTACGCCACACTGGTGAATACAACATTGATGTGCAATTGCATGCTGATGTTGTTGTGAGTGTGAAAGTCAATATCACTTCTGAAGCTGAGCTGGCTGCCATTGCTGCTGCTGAAGAAGCTCGTAAAGCACGTGATGCTGCACGTGAAGAAGCAGAAGCGATTGCCAAAGAGCAAGAGCAGTAAAAATTAGTTAAAAATTGGGACATGGTGTTCCATGTCCCAGTAATTTTGTGATTCGCTAATATGGAATCAAATGCTTGTTTAACCAGCTTGGACGAATGCTGTGGAACAGATAACTTATCCAGAAAGCTATCAAGACAGCGCAACTCAGGCCCTGAAGGTCCCGCCGCATTCAGTTGAAGCTGAACAATCGGTCTTAGGCGGCTTGATGCTTGATAACAGTGCCTGGGAACAGGTATCTGATCTCCTGGTTGAGCAGGACTTCTATCGTCACGACCATCAACTTATTTTCCGTGGCATAGCCGAATTAATGGAACAAGCCAATCCTGTAGACGTGATCACGTTGGCAGAATGGCACAATCAGCGCGGTGAACTGGATAAAGTCGGTGAATTGGCTTATCTCGGTGCCTTAGCGCGCAATACTCCCAGTGCTGCAAATATCAAAGCCTACGCCTCGATCGTTCGTGAACGTTCGATTCTGCGTCAGCTTATCCAGATTGGTAATAATATTGCTAATATGGCATTTACGCCTGAAGGCCGTAATAGCGAAGAAATGCTCGATACTGCTGAGCGACGCGTTTTTGAAATCGCAGAAAAAGGTGCCAAACGTGGCGGGGGTTTTATTCAGGTCAAAGATGTTCTGAGTAAGGTCGTCGATAAAATTGATACGCTGTTTGAACAGGATAGCGGTATCACCGGTTTACCAACCGGCTTTATTGATTTTGATGATCAGACATCTGGTTTACAGCCTGCCGATCTGGTCATTATCGCTGGTCGACCGTCGATGGGTAAAACCACCTTTGCAATGAATATTGCTGAAAATGCCGCGATTCACAGCAAACAGCCCGTTGCCGTATTCAGTATGGAAATGCCTGCTGACTCATTAGCAATGCGGATGTTGTCTTCGCTAGGTCGAATCGATCAGCATCGTTTACGTACTGGTCGATTAAACGATGATGACTGGCCACGCTTAACCTCAGCCATAGCGTTATTAAATGAAGCTCCGCTGTTTATTGATGATACCGGTGGTTTGACTCCCTCTGAACTGAGAGCCCGGGCGAGACGTTTAAAACGTGAGCATGGCCTGAGTTTGATCATTGTCGATTACCTGCAGCTAATGAGTGGCAGTGCCAACGGTCGTCAGGCAGAAAATCGTACCAATGAGATTTCAGAAATTTCCCGTTCATTAAAAGCACTGGCCAAAGAGCTCAATGTGCCGGTGATTGCGTTATCCCAGTTAAACCGTTCACTGGAGCAGCGACCAAATAAACGTCCGGTTATGTCGGATCTACGTGAGTCAGGTGCGATTGAGCAGGATGCCGATATCATTGTGTTTATCTATCGTGATGAAGTGTATAACGAAGATTCTGCAGAAAAAGGCAAAGCTGAAATCATCATCAGTAAACAGCGTAACGGTCCTATTGGCACCGTGGCATTAACCTTTCAGGGCAAATACACCCGGTTTGAAAACTTTGCCCCTGCGTACTACCAAGATTACGGTGATAATGAATCGTGAGTCGCTATCCGTTTGCCCGAATCGATCTGGCAGCACTGAAACATAATCTGCAACAAGTTCGTCATTTCGCCCCAAACAGTAAAGTGATGTCGGTCATTAAAGCTGATGCTTACGGGCACGGCGTCATTCAGGTTGCTCAGGCGCTCATGCAAAGTGATGCATTTGCAGTGGCCCGATTTAGTGAAGCATTAACGTTACGAAAACATGGATTTGTCCAGCCGATTACCATTTTTGAAGGTGTCAGCACCCTAGAAGAATGGCAGTTGGCTGCTGAATTTGAGTTGACGCCGGTCTTGCATCAGCAACAGCATCTTGAGTTTTTATTAAAAGCGCAAATCCATCAGCCATTACCTTTTTTATGGCTGATGTTGGAAACCGGTATGCACCGTCTAGGTTTACCGCAACAGGACGTAATAAAGATTATTGATGCACTTGAACAACGTTCAGATCTGGTGAGCAAGCTTGGTTTAATGAGTCATTTTGCCAACTCGGATGTATTAAATGATGCACGTAATATCCAACAATTAACGGTTATGAAAAATCTGGCTGAAACAACAGGCTTGCCAGTGTGTATGGCTAATTCAGCAGCGATTATAAGTTTGCCTGAATCGCATTATGACTGGATAAGGCCCGGTCTGATGTTGTATGGCGCCTCACCATTTGCCAATAAATCAGGGGCTGATGTTGGACTCAAGCCGGTCATGCAATTGATCTCCAAATTGATTGCGACGCAGCAATTAAAAGCTGGGGATGAAGTCGGCTATGGCGGTCAGTGGACCGCTGATAAACCCGTGCGTATGGGCGTGGTCAGTATTGGTTACGGTGATGGCTACAGTCGTCATTTATCCAATCTTGGCAAAGTCTTGATTCGAGGTAAAGATGTGCCGATTATTGGTCGCGTCTCGATGGATACCGTCTGCGTCAATCTGAATGATTGTCCCCAGGCGCAACTGGATGATGAGGTGATTATCTGGGGGGCCAACGAGTTGGCGGTTGAATGGTTAGCCGATAAAGCCGGAACCATACCCTATGAATTATTAACCTGTGTGACACCGAGAGTTCAAAGGGAATATTTGAATGGCTAAAGCCAAGCGAGTGTATGTCTGCCGTGAGTGTGGCGCTCAGACCCCACAATGGGCTGGGCGCTGTGCAGATTGCGGTGCATGGAACAGTCTTGAAGAATCCGTGCAGAGTAGCGCCAAACCTTCCACGGCAATGAACAAACATACGGGTTATGCCGGCCAGCAACAAAATACTGTACAGGCATTAAAAAGCATTACTTCTGAACAGGCAGTGCGTTGGTCTACCGGACTGCCGGAATTGGATCGGGTTCTGGGTGGAGGGCTGGTAACCGGTTCTGTCGTGCTTATTGGTGGCGATCCCGGGATTGGTAAGTCAACTCTATTACTGCAAGCTATGGCTAGTATGGCCGAGCTTAGTGGTATTAATCCGCTTTATATCAGTGGGGAAGAATCGTTACAGCAAATTCGTTTGCGTGCTGAACGCTTACAGTTGCAGGAAACCCCGGTTGATTTACTGGCAGAGACTCATGCCGAACAAATGATGGCTATTGCTCATCAGCGTCAACCGCAGGTGATGGTTATTGATTCGATTCAAACGGTATTTACCGAATTGTTGCAATCGGCGCCCGGAACAGTGGCACAGGTGCGTGAAAGTGCAGCCCAGTTGGTAAGGTTTGCCAAATCCAGTGGCATCACGATGATTCTGGTGGGACATGTTACCAAGCAAGGAGCTTTAGCCGGGCCAAGGGTTTTGGAGCATATGGTTGATACCGTATTGTATTTTGAAGGTGACAGTTCGACACGGTTCCGTATTTTACGTGCTGTCAAAAACCGCTTTGGCGCGGTCAATGAACTCGGCGTATTTGCCATGACCGAGCTGGGCCTGAAAGAAGTCAGTAATCCTTCAGCGATATTTCTGTCGCGAGGCGAAAAAGCCGTTCCTGGCAGTATGATTACAGTGATTCGAGAAGGCAGCCGGCCAATGCTGGTTGAAGTCCAGGCTCTGGTTGATGAAAGTCCGTTGGGCAATCCACGACGTGTTTCAGTCGGCCTGGAACAAAATCGTCTGGCCATGTTATTGGCAATTCTACACAGACATGGTGGTATTACCTGCCATGATCAGGATGTATTTATCAATGTTGTGGGTGGCGTGAAATTAAGCGAAACCGGTGCCGATCTGGCAGTGCTGACAGCGGTGATTTCCAGTTTACGAAATAAAGCCATACCGCAGGACTGGGTGGTGTTTGGTGAAGTGGGGCTAACCGGAGAAATTCGGCCAGTTCAGGCCGGGGAAGAACGGATCCGTGATGCAGGAAAACATGGCTTTAAAGTGGCACTTGTTCCTGCAGCCAATGCGCCAAGAAAAGCAATTCCAGGGCTTAAAGTTATTGCTGTACATCATTTGCAACAGGCCATTGACGCACTGAAAGATGGCTGGTTGTAATTACGGCTTCAGTTTTCGGGCATATCCACTAAGGCCGAGAGTTCGCGATGCAGTAAGCCTTCGTCAGCGAGATTTAATTCCACCAGTTTTTTCAGGTGGGTAATGCTGTCAAGGTCGATTAGTTTGCAATGAAAACCGATGCTGTTGGCATCCATATGCGCCATTTCTGCCTGCATTTTAATCACCACCTGTGCCTCGTCGAGCAACAAATCAACGGTAAAATGATCTGTCAGTTTGCCTGCCCAGTTTTCTGGCCGGCCAATCAACAGCCCATTAAGTGACACATCAATGACCCGACAATTCAGATACATATCACCCTCAGTCGTTAAAATATGAGCATTCGCCGTAAAAGGGATTCGACTAAAATATCTTCGTTCATCCGACATCGGTGATCTCCAGTTTAATATGACTGATACTATCATTCTTTTTGATAAGGAGTCATAGCAGATGTTATGGGTAAAAGCGTTCCATTTAATGGCGGTTGTCACCTGGTTTGCCGCATTGTTTTATTTACCAAGGCTGTATGTGTACCACGCCATGTGTGAAGACCAGGAAGGCAGGGATCGTTTTAAAATTATGGAGCGCAAACTCTACCGGGGCATCATGACACCAAGTGCCATTGTTGCTTTGGTTCTGGGGATCTGGCTGATGAGTTATTACACGCTGGAGCAATTAAAATCCATGCACTGGTTGCATGCCAAACTGACGCTGGTGGTATTACTGTTTGCATATCATGGTATGTGTGGACGAATGCTTAAACAGTTTGCCGCGGATAAAAATCAACACAGTCACGTGTTTTATCGCTGGTTTAACGAAATGCCTGTACTGATTTTAATTGCTGTAATGATCCTGGCCGTAGTGAAACCGTTTTAAAAAAAAGCCCCTCGGAGAGGGGCTTTGATGACACAGATTAATCAATCTATATATTCGAATATTTTTACTACGCGTAATACACCCTTGGTAGAGCGAGCAACGGCTACAGCCTGATCTGCCTCAGCCTTGGTGAGTTTACCCATAAGATAAACGATGCCTCTTTCTGTCACTACTTTCACATAAAAAGGGTCAACATTTTCGTCCTGGGTCATTTTTGTTTTTAACTTGGTGGTGATCCAGCTGTCGCTGCTACGGGAAGTTAAAGCGCTAGGGCCTGAAATCGCCAGCTCATTGTAGACTTTGCGTACTTTAGGAATATCTTTAACCAAAGTAGTAGCTTTTTGTTTAAGTGATTCAGTAGGTGTTTCGCCGGAGAGCAATACGAAGCCGTTATAACTGGTCACATTAATATTGCTCTGGTTATAGAGATCTTTATCCTGGAAAATGGCATATTTGGCTTTGATTTCGATGCTTTGGTCGTCAAGGATGGCGCCTGCTGTCCGACGGTCATAGGCAACCGCAGCCGTGGTAGCTGCACCGCCCACAACTGCTGCTGCACAGGCTTGCAACAATAAAATGGGTATCAGTAAGAAAACCAGTCTGAATTGGTACATGAATATTTTCCTCGTTGGGTGGGTGCTGAAAAATGCTGTTAGTTTAGTTGAAAAGCATCGCGAATCCATAATATTTGATCGGGTTGATTTGCGGTGATGGCGATGGCATCAAATCGACAGTTGTGTGCCCATCCCGATTGCATCAGATAATGTTGGGCTGTGGTGATGATACGTGATTGTTTACGGCTTGTAATACTTTCCAGAGCGCTTCCATGATAACCATTACGACGATAACGCACCTCAATAAAGACTAAGGTTTGTCCATCCTGCATGATCAAATCAATCTCACCCCGACGACAATAAAAATTTCGCTGCACAAGCTTTAAACCCTGCTTTTCCAGGTAGTTACAGGCTAATTGTTCTGCCTGCTTACCAGACTGGAGATGTTCTGCCATAGGCTTTATTCAATGTTTAATGGTTCAATCAATCCATTACGTATGGTGGCAAAGGACATAGTACGTTCAATCTGACCCTGTTCATTAATAGTCAGTATCCCTGTGGCTCCATTATATTTTTCATCTTCTGAACCACTCATCGCTGTCAGGAAAGGAATCATGCGATAGGCATCAACCCCCAATGCTGCTAAACGGATAAAGCTGCCGACATCACCAGAGGCCTGTCGACGCACAGCAGTATAGGCAGGATCCTGTTGTGATTGCTCGGTAAACATCCAGGGAATATCGGTAAAAATTAACCCATTCAGATCAATATCCTGTTGTGCATTAGCCTCACCACCATAGGCATGGGATGTAGCGAGAATTGGCAATTTACCTGAGCGGTGAAAACGTAACTGGGTTAATAGCTGGCGTGCTTTTAAAGGCCTGCCCACCATAAACAGAAAATCTACATCCTGACGTCTTCTTGGTTCGAATTCCAGGGATTTCCCCAGTGTGCGACGCAGGTTTTGGTAACGCTGAACACTGCTGTCTACTCCCAATATTGGTGTCAGAATATGAGAATAGTCATTTTCTGCTTCATCATATTTAGCACGAGTGACAAGTTGCCCGCCTGAATCGCGCCATTCATTGGTAAATGCTTCAGCAACCCTGTCCCCCCAATCACTGCGGGGACTTAAGACAATTGCCCGTTTATATCCCATTTTATTGGCATATTCCGCCTGGTTTCGTGCATCATCTTCAGGCGCCAGAGCAAACTGGAAAAAATTATTCTGCTCAATATCTTCATTGATTCGGTTAAGAGCCAGCACAGGAATCGTTAATGTGTCATGTGCCGCAAGCAACTCAACGGAGGTTTTATCCAGCGGCCCAATAACGATATTTGCACCATCAGCAACGGCTTTATCGTATTGTGATATCACGTTATTGGAATTAGCATTGTTATCGGTTTGAACATCGTAAAATTGCAAACGTACATTGGAACGAGCGTTGAAATGGGCAGCAATGATGCCCTGACGAATAGCTTGAGCAGCGTTTGCCGCCGGGCCGGAATCAGGTAACAGGATACCAATCAAATCCAGTTGTTGAGGAAGGCGAAGAGGCGTTTTGATAGATTTTTTTAATTGTTCAATATCAGCCGGGTGATTTGGATAACTGTATTGCCAGTCTTCAATCGCAACTTCCATGGCTTCGGGATTATTTTCATAAGCCTTAAAGGCATACGCCAGAGCAAACCAACCACTATCTTCAGCGGGTGGTTGGCCAGGATTGTATAAATCCAATGCCTGTGGAGTCATTTTCAGTAATGTCTGCCACAACGCGAGATGGTTATTTTCCCGTTCGCTCTCAGGCAGCATTGGATCTAACTTGATATGAGCCAGAGCCTTTTCCAGCATGTTTTCAGTCAAATCGTAAGCGGTGATTCTCAGTTCCAGAATGCGTTTTTGTTGTGCTTCATTGGCACTGTCAAAATCAATCTTGTCCAAATGGGTTAGTGCTTGCTGACCATCCAGATTCAATAAGGCGATATCTGCGCGCAGCATATTGGCTGTGAGTTGTTCACGTGAGGAAAGTTGTTCGAGGTTGGTTTCAGCGAGCAGTGCATCTGCTTCAGCCAGTTCACCTAACTCATACTGCATCATTGCCGCGCGATATTGAAATGCCGATTTGAGTGCACCTTCAGATTCCGCTGCTTGGGCAAGATAATCTTCTGCAGCAACCGCATAATCCCCCTGTTTTTCTGCTTCAGAAATTAACGACGTCATCTCTGGGGCTGATGGTTTGGTATCCATTGATATCGGTTGGCAGGCGGTTAAAGCCAGTAATACCAACAACATAAACAGGGCGGAAAATCGTTGCGTCATAAGCTACATCAAATTTAGTTCGGAGAAGGCATCATCTTACCTGTTCGCGTATATTACGACCAGAATCAATATTTTTTTTCAGGATAGTTACCGTGAAAGATACAACAGCCGCACTTTATATCGTTGCCACCCCAATTGGAAATCTGGCGGATATTTCAGCGCGCGCTATTGAAGTTCTGTCCTCAGTAGATGTGATTGCCGCTGAAGATACCCGCCATAGCAAATATCTGTTGCAGCATCATGGAATTGAAACCTCCACTATTTCATTGCATGAACACAATGAACAGCAACGCAGTGAATTATTGTTATCACGCATTGCCGCAGGTGAATCAATTGCTCTGATTTCGGATGCCGGCACACCCTTAATCAGTGATCCTGGTTATAGATTGGTCAATATGGCGCGTGAACAGGGAATTAAAGTAATTCCTATTCCGGGCGCGTGTGCCGTTATCGCTGCGTTATCCGCTTCAGGATTATCTGCAGAACGCTTTGCCTTTGAAGGCTTTTTACCACCAAAATCGACCGCACGCCTCCAGGCCCTAAAAAGTCTGGCAAATGAGCCCCGTACGCTGATTTTTTATGAAAGCCCTAAACGCATGGTAGCCAGTTTGCAGGATATGTTGACAGTCTTTGGTGGCGATCGAAAAGCCTGTCTGGCACGTGAGCTGACCAAAATGTTTGAAACCATTGTCACCTTGCCTTTGGCAGAGTTAGTGGACGTTGTTATCAATGATGCTAATCACCAAAAAGGCGAGATTGTGTTGCTGGTTGAGGGGCAGGCGGCAGTTGTCGATAGCGATGAGGCGGAAGAGGTCAGAGTGTTACAAATCCTGCTAGATGAGGTGTCTTTAAAACAGGCTGCTGCCATTACAGCCTCCATTCTCGGTATCAAGAAAAACAAAGCCTATGAAATGGCGTTGAAACTTCAGCAAAAATAATGCTGCTCCGGTAAAATAGTGCGTTGAGATGGCCAGACAATCGCGCTTGCAAAAGTGAGGAAAGTCCGGGCTCCAAAGGGTAAGGTGCCAGGTAACGCCTGGGGGACGTAAGTCCACGGCCAGTGCAACAGAGAGTAAACCGCCTGAATGTAAGTTCAGGTAAGGGTGAAAGGGTGCGGTAAGAGCGCACCGCGCTTCTGGTAACAGAAGTGGCATGGTAAACCCCACCAGGAGCAAGACCAAATAGAGGAACAAATGCTTCGGCATGACATGCGGCCCGCATGGTTCCCGGGTAGGTTGCTTGAGGCAGATGGTGACATCTGTCCCAGATGAATGATTGTCCACGACAGAACCCGGCTTATCGGCCATCTCAAACTTTTTCTGTTTCACCCATCTGAAAATATTTTTTCTGCGAGTCAAATTCTGCCTTTATTCTAGAATCTACTTTAACTTCCGATGCCAGTTTTTTGATAAGAAATAAGTCCTCGTTTTCACCTTGATCCACTTTCTCCCCACTTTCATGAAATTGCGCTAAGTCCTTGTCGTAAAAAGAGGATTTTCTTAATTTTGATGCTTGACTTCGTTATGTTGCACTCCTATAGTGTCGGAAAGTGGGGAAAAGTGGATCTTTGTGGATCCTTCAATTTGAGGACTAACAGTGTTTCGAGGCGTAGCAACTTTCAATCTGGATGCAAAAGGACGGATGGCCATTCCAGCCAAGTTCCGTAAGCATCTTGATGTCTGCTGCGAGGGCCGTTTGGTGATCACCATCGATCACTCAGACCACTGTCTACAGGTTTATCCACTGCCAGAATGGGAAACGGTTGAACAAAAACTATCTGCGCTACCAAGTTTGAATCCTCAGGTTCGTCGCCTCAAACGCATGCTGCTCGGCTATGCCACCGAGTGTGAAATGGATAGCAACGGTCGCATCTTGTTGCCGGCAAAACTACGTGAATTCGCAGGTTTAGATAAAAATATCGTGATGATTGGTCAGGGAAACAAGTTTGAGCTGTGGGATGAACAAAGCTGGAATACATTGATGGACGCATGTCTTCAGGAAGACTTTGACGCAATACTGCCAGCCGAACTCGAAACGCTGTCGATATAGGGCGGAGTCATGACAAACCAACTCCCAACACATCAACCGGTCCTTTTGAAAGAGACCGTCGAGGGACTGTTTATTCAGCCTGACGGTATCTATGTGGATGCGACTTTTGGTCGTGGTGGTCACTCTCGTGCCATTCTCCAACAACTTTCAGCAAACGGTCGTTTATTAGGATTGGATCGTGATCCAACTGCAGTGGAAGCAGGTCAGGCATTGGCGAAAATGGATACGCGCTTTGCGATTGAACATTGTGCTTTCTCTGAACTTTCAACGGTTATCCATTCCCGGCTCTGGCAAGGGAAGGTAAACGGTATTTTGATGGATATCGGTGTGTCTTCACCACAACTTGATGAGGCTGAACGTGGATTCAGTTTTCAACATGATGGCCCATTGGATATGCGGATGGATCCGACATCCGGCATGAGTGCGGCCGAATGGCTTGCCAGTGCTGAAATGAGCGAAATTGCTACTGTGATTAAAACGCTGGGTGAAGAACGTTACGGTAAACGTATTGCTTCCGCCATTGTGGAAACACGTGAACATACCCCTATCACCACAACAAAACAGTTGGCTGATTTGGTGGATAAAGCGAGTCCAACCCGCGATAAATTCAAACATCCGGCGACGCGTACTTTCCAGGCCATTCGTATTTTCATCAATAGTGAACTGGAAGAATTAACCAGTGCACTGGAACAGGCTTTAGAGATCCTGGCTGTGGGCGGTAGATTGGTCGTTATCAGTTTTCATTCGCTGGAAGATCGCATCGTCAAACGTTTTTTCCGCGACCAGGCGAAAGGTGATGATTTGCCCGCGCATTTTCCGGTGACAGCAGACCAATTAAATCCTCGTCTTAGAATTATCGGCAAGGCCATCAAAGCGGATGAAGCTGAGTTATCGGTGAATGTTCGCTCTCGCAGTGCGGTCTTACGTGTGGCGGAGAAACTTGCATGATCTGGCCTACGTTTTTCGAACATATCCGTATTGATTTGCCTGTGCTAGTCATGACTTTATTGGTGCTGGTCTCATCAGTTGCAGTGATCTATACCAAGCATGCGGGTCGTAGCGAATTTGTCGCGTTGCAGCAATTGGAAAACAGACGTGATCAATTGAATGAAGAGTGGGGCAAATTGTTACTGGAACAGAGCACATGGGCCAGTCCAGCCAGAGTTGAACAGCAGTCCCGTACCCGCCTGAATATGCAGGTACCCAGTAATGAACAAACCGTGGTGGTCAAACCATGAGTCGGCGCAAGCAAAACGGATATCAGCAAACCGGCAGCTGGCGGCTGAATCTGGTCAGACTGTCCTTTATCCTGATTGGTCTGGGTCTGTTATGGCGACTGGTGGATATTCAGGTGTTAAACCCTGATTTTCTGCGTAACCAAGGCGATGCCCGGCATCTGCGTAATGTTCCAATTGTGGCCCATCGGGGAATGATTCTGGATCGTCATGGCGAACCTTTGGCGATAAGTACCCCAGTCCATTCTGTTTGGTTAAACCCTCAGGTAACAGATGCAGAAGATCCAAAGCTGACCAAATTAGCTTCTATTCTGGGCATTGATGCCAATAATATTCGTCAACGGATTTATCAGAACCCTGAACGTGAATTTCTTTATTTAAAACGTCGGGTCAAGCCGGAAATCTCGGATCAGGTAAAACAATTAAAAATTGGTGGCGTTGCGTTGCAACGCGAATACAAACGCTATTATCCAACAGGTGAAGTAACAGCCCATGTGGTGGGCTTTACCAATATTGATGATGTTGGTCAGGAAGGACTGGAACTTACCTACGAGCCATTACTGACCGGTGTACCTGGACTGCGTCGCATGGTGCGAGACAGTAAAGGTAATTTTGTTGGTGGTGGCGATCCTATTCGCCCGGCAAAAGCTGGTGAAAACATCCAGTTAAGTATCGATTTGCGTTTGCAGTATCTGAGTTATAACGCGCTTAAAAACGCGGTTGATAAGCATGGTGCGAAATCAGGCTCTGCGGTGATTCTGGATGTTCAGACTGGTGAAGTCTTAGCGATGGTTAATCAACCAGCTTTTAATCCAAATAATCGTTATGGTGTGCAGTCGGCTGACTTACGTAATCGTGCTGTGACCGATCTGTTTGAACCAGGTTCAACAGTAAAACCTTTTACCGTTGCCAGTGGTTTGAAATCAGGCAAATTTGATCTCAACACGATGATCAATACACATCCAGGTACGATGCGGGTCAGTGGGCATACTATCCGTGATTTCCGCGATTACGGCATCATTAATTTGGCCACATCAATTCAAAAGTCGAGTAATGTTGCGGCCAGCAAAATTGCGTTGGAACTTGAACCAATGGAATTGTGGCAGGATTTTGCCAGTTTTGGCATGGGCGCTGAAAGTGGCGCCTATTTCCCGGGGGAAGCCATGGGAACTTTACCTGATCCGCGGACATGGCGAACCTTGGATCGGGCCACGCTGGCTTACGGTTATGGATTGGCAACAAATACGTTACAACTCGCCAGAGCTTATACCATCATTGGTAATGGCGGCATTATGCGCAATGTCACGTTTATCAAACAGGATAAAACACCCAAGGGACGTCGAGTTTTTTCCAAAGATTTAATGGAAACCGTACGCGGTTTGATGGAATTGGTTGTGCTTCCAGGTGGGACTGCCCAACGGGCGGCGGTACCAAATTACAGTGTAGCCGCAAAAACCGGCACGGTTAAAAAAGCTATGGCGGGAGGGTATACCGAGAGTGAGTATCAATCGCTGTTTGCTGGTTTGATACCGGCCAAAAATCCCCGCTTGGCAATGGTGGTGGTGATTGATGAACCAACAGGCGAAGAGTATTACGGTGGTGCAGTAGCCGCACCAGTATTTGCTGATGTTATGGTGGGTGCCATGCGTTTACTGAATATTGCGCCTGATGCACTTCCCCAAACGCAATTACAGGTGGCGCATCAATGAACTATCAAATGCGTCTTATTGATTTAATGCAACTGGTTGATAGTGACACGGTGTCGACAACAGTGGTTAGCGGTCTGAGTCTGGATAGCCGTCGGCTCAAATCAGGAGATTTGTTTTTTGCCTTAGCTACAGATCTGGAAATCCGAGACCAACATATTAAGCAGGCAGCTAAAGCCGAAATTGCAGCTGTTTGCTATTCAGCAGAAGCACCTTTGAAACCAGAGCTGAGAAAACATCTGCAACAACGGCAAATTGAAATGGTTGCTGTTAATGATTTGAAGGAGCAAACCGCTCGCCTGGCTGCGGCATTCTATCAATATCCTTCGGCAACAATGACGGTCATAGCGGTCACCGGTACCAATGGTAAAACTTCTGTCACCCAGTTTATCGCTCAGGCACTGGAAAACGCCGGTCAACCTTGTGGTGTTATAGGAACATTGGGCAGTGGAAGACTAACTGAGATAAAAGATCACGGCATGACAACGCCGGACCCCGTGCGTTTACAAGCAATGCTTGCAGAAATGCGTGACAACGGAATCCAGTACGTCGCTCTGGAAGCATCTTCACATGCTTTGGAACAGGGACGGCTGAATTTTGTTGATATTAACTATGCCGTATTGACCAATTTAAGTCGGGATCATCTTGATTATCACCAGAGTATGTTGGAGTACGCGGCGGCAAAACAACGTTTATTTGATTTTGCATCGCTAGAGGCTGCAGTAGTCAATGCTGACGATGACTTTGGTCAGCAGATATTGTCTTTACTTAAAAAAAATCAGATTAACAGTGTGGAGTATAGCTGCAGTAATTCCAAAGCAAATGTGTTTGCCAGTGATATTCAGGCGACAACTAATGGCTTGCAATTCAATTTACATAATGCGCAGCAAACAGTGGCCATTCAAACCCGTTTACTCGGCAGATTCAATGTCGAAAATCTATTGGCAACCGCCGGTGTACTTGCGTTAGTTGGTTGGTCAACGGATGAAATTGCCGACGGATTAAATCAATTAACCAGTGTAAATGGACGCATGCAACTGTTGGCGAGCAGTCTGCAACCATCAGTTGTGATTGATTTTGCCCATACTCCAGATGCATTGGAAAAAGCTCTGCTGGGTATGCGTCAACATATGGAAAGTCGTTCGAAACTCTGGTGTGTATTTGGTTGTGGCGGTGAACGCGACAAAGGCAAACGGCCTTTGATGGGGAAAATCGTCAGTGAGTTAGCCGACAAACTGGTCGTTACTGATGACAACCCGCGTGGTGAGGAAAGTATGAAAATCATCGAGCAGATCCTGGCTGGTTGCCACAAACAAGCAGATATTCATATTGAAGCTGATAGAAAGCTAGCGATCGAATACGCCATTATCGATTCTGCTCTTGATGACATGGTCCTTATAGCCGGAAAAGGCCATGAACAATTTCAGGAAGTCGCTGGCGTAAAAACACCTTTTAATGATAACGAGATAGCGATGCAGGCCATACACAAACGTCACTCAGCAACAAGGGTAACTTTATGACCACTATTCACCTGAGCAAAATTGCTGAGCAACTGAACGCCGAGTTACACGGCGAAGATGCCGTGATGACAGGCAGCAAGATTGATAGCCGTCAGATTGAAAATGGTGATTTGTTTGTCGCGCTGTCCGGCGAGAATATGGATGGCCATGATTTTATAGAGCAGGCACGTTTGGCGGGTGCAAGTGGGGCATTAGTTAATCGGTATATTGCCAATGAACTGCCTCAGATTGTGGTTGATGATGTCACCAAAGCCTACGGAGCGATTGCCAGACTATGGCGGGAAAACAGTCATGCAAAAGTTGTCGCGGTAACAGGTAGTAACGGTAAAACCACGCTTAAGGAAATGATTTCATCCATTCTGGCGCAATCTGGCAACGTTTTGTCTACAAAAGGAAATCTGAATAATAATCTTGGTGTTCCGCTTACCCTGACGCGTCTTAATGATAGCTACGATTATGCGGTGATCGAAATGGGCGCAAATCATTCAGGTGAGATTGCCACTCTGGTTGCCATGGCGGAGCCCGATGTTGCTGTAATCAATAATGTCGGCGCAGCGCATCTCGAAGGTTTTGGTTCATTGCAGGGCGTGGCTGAAGCAAAAGGTGAAATCTATGCCGGCCTGAAAGCTGATGGCGTTGCGGTAATCAATGCCGATATGCCTTATGGCGATTTATGGAAACAAATACTCGGAGCGCGCCAACACATCAGCTTTGGGCTGCAGCAACCCGCAGATATTGTCGCATTAGACCTGCAGTTAGCCATTACCGGTAGTCATTTTATGGTGCGACTGGATGGGGTTTGTCATTTTATCTTTTTACCGTTACCCGGAATTCATAATGTCAGCAATGCCTTAGCGGCCATTGCGGTATGTTCAGCGCTCAGCATTGAGCCGGAAGCAATTGTTAAAGGTTTGGCTGCAATCAAAGCTGTTCCGCATCGCTTGCAATTACGCGAAGCGGTTAATAACGCATTAGTGATTGATGATACCTACAATGCTAATCCCGGATCGTTTCGTCAGGCCCTGCAAACTTTGATGCAGTTCCCGGGGGAACATTGGTTGGTACTGGGTGATTTCGGCGAGCTCGGACCAGAAAGTACTGCTATTCATCAACAGTTAGGTCGAGATGCACAGGCAGCTGGTGTGAAACGGTTGTTTACCATTGGGCAGCAAAGCCAGCTGGCCTCGGCAGAGTTTGCTGATAATGCACAGCATTTCAATGAGCTGTCAGAGTTGGAAGCGGAACTGAAAAATGCACTGAATAAAGATGTGGCGTGCTTGATTAAAGGCTCTCGCTTTATGAAGCTGGATAAGCTGGCGGATGCACTGGCCGTTGGAGGAGAAGCCTGATGCTGTTAATACTGAGTGAATATCTGAGCCAGTATTACACCGGCTTTAATGTCTTTCAATATCTGACATTACGGGCCATTTTAGGGGTAATGACCGCATTGGGAATTGCCCTGATTGTGGGTCCTACGATGATCCGACATCTCAGTTTCAGACAGATTGGCCAGGTGGTCAGAAATGATGGACCTGAATCCCATATCAGTAAAACCGGTACGCCCACCATGGGCGGTTCTTTAATACTGGTTGCAATTGCCGTCAGTACCCTACTGTGGGCTGATCTGACAAACCGTTACGTTTGGGTGGTGTTACTGGTTACGCTGCTGTTTGGCACAATTGGCTTTGTTGATGATTACATCAAGCTGGTTCGTCAGGATCCCAAAGGACTGTTAAGCCGTTATAAATATTTCTGGCAATCAGTAGTGGGTTTGGGGGCTGCAATATTTCTGTACATGACAGTACAGACACCCGCCGAAACGCAGCTTATCGTGCCATTTTTTAAAGAAATCATTATCCCTCTGGGGGCATGGTATCTGCTGGTGGTCTATTTGGTCATAGTTGGCAGTAGTAATGCTGTGAATCTGACAGATGGTCTCGATGGTTTAGCGATTATGCCTACGGTAATGGTCGCGGCAGCGTTAGGGCTATTCAGTTATGTTGCAGGACACTTTGAGTTTGCCAATTATCTGCAAATTCCACATATCCCTGGGGCTGGAGAATTAACCGTATTCTGTGCCGCAATGGTGGGTGCTGGATTGGGATTCCTCTGGTTTAACACCTATCCAGCCCAGGTTTTTATGGGTGATGTCGGTGCTTTGGCACTGGGCGCAGCGCTGGGAACGGTTGCGGTTCTGGTACGCCAGGAATTGGTATTACTGATTATGGGCGGGGTTTTTGTCATTGAAACTCTGTCAGTAATGATTCAAGTGGCCTCATATAAATTACGTGGCAAGCGAGTGTTCTTGATGGCGCCAATTCATCATCACTATGAATTAAAAGGCTGGCCGGAACCCCGCATTATTGTTCGATTTTGGATCATCACCGTATTTCTGGTGCTGGTCGGTTTAGCGACGTTGAAAATACGATGACAGCAGAATTACAGCAACATAGTTCTCATTACAGCCTGATTGTTGGACTTGGGCAGACAGGATTGTCATGCGCACGGTTTTTATTGCAGCAGGGTAATGCTGTGGCGGTAATTGATAGCAGTGAAAAACCTACCTGTCTGAATGCTCTGCAAAAAGACTATCCAGAAGTTGTCGTGAAAACGGGTGGTATCCCTGCCGATTGGTTAATGCGAGCTGACAGTATTGTATTGAGCCCCGGCGTTGATCCGCGTTTGCCCCAGATTAAACAGGCAGCAGAAGCCGGGATTGAGATTATTGGTGATATTGAGTTATTTGCACGCCACGCCAACGCCCCCATCATTGCAATAACCGGTTCGAATGGTAAAAGTACCGTCACCACCTTAGTCGGTTTAATGGCACAAATGGCCGATAAAAAAGTTGCAGTTGGCGGGAATCTTGGTACACCGGCATTGGATTTGTTGACTGATCCTGCTCCAGATTTCTATGTACTTGAGTTGTCCAGTTTTCAGATGGAAACAGTGCATTCTATGAATGCATTTGCTTCAGTGATACTCAATGTCAGTCCCGATCATCTGGATCGTTACGATTCGATCGAAGATTACCAGCGTGCTAAACAAAGGGTTTATAACGGTAGCGGTGTCATGGTGATAAACCGAGATGATCCTATTGTCTCTGCGATGGCTGAGGCTGGAAGAGATCAGCTTGGTTTCAGTCTGCATGAATCAACCGGTTATGAGTTTGGTGTACTGACCCAGAGAGGACATCTCTGGCTGGCTGAAGGCGATACGCCGTTAATGCTGGTCAGTGATATGAAAATTGCCGGTAGCCATAATATTGCCAATGCATTGGCGGCATTAGCTCTGGGGTCTGTAATGGGCCTGCCGATGGATGCCATGTTAAAAGCCTTAAAAGAGTTCAAAGGGCTGCCACATCGCTGTCGGTTTGTACGCGAATTACACGGAGTACGCTGGTTTAATGATTCTAAAGCCACTAACGTTGGCGCCAGTATCGCTGCAATAGAGGGTATTGCAGAGAATGGCAAGATTGTTTTGATTGCCGGTGGTGTTGGCAAAGGACAGAATTTTGCGCCGTTAAGACCGATCCTCAATGACTATGTCAGCACTATCGTGTTGATTGGTCAATCTGCTGAAGAAATAGCCAAACATGTACCGGAAACGGTTCAGGTCCATTTTGCAGCAGATATGAAAGCTGCAGTTCAGGCGGCAAATATTTCTGCACAAATGGGTCAACAGGTTCTGCTTTCACCAGCCTGCGCGAGTTTTGATCAGTTTGCCAATTACGCTGATCGTGGCGACCATTTTGAACAGGCTGTCAGGGAGTTGGCGGCATGAGTCGTGTAAGCACCTACTTCGATTCAAAGCTTTTAATGGCCGCATTGGCCTTATTGTTGATTGGTTTGATTATGGTGTGTTCAGCTTCCATTACCATTGCTGAGAACAAAACCGGACAACCATTATATTTCTTTATCAGGCAACTGGCTTTTGCCGGGCTTGGATTGTTTTTTGCCTGGTGTGTGATGTCGATAAGATTGTCTCATTGGCAACAAATGGCACCGATGTTGTTGATGGTTGGTGTTGGTCTATTAGTATTGGTTTTGATTCCTGGGATCGGCAGAGAAGTTAACGGTAGTTCACGTTGGTTACCTTTGGGGCCAGTCAACCTTCAGGTAGCCGAACTGATTAAATTGTTTGCCATTATTTACGTGGCAGATTATCTGCAACGCCATCATGGACAACTAAACACATCCTTATTAAAGGTATTGTCTCCATTACTTTTGTTGAGCGTAGCAGCAGTATTGATGTTAATGCAGCCTGATATGGGCTCCATCGTCGTCATTTTGTCCACCGTATTGGTGATGATGTTTCTGGGCGGTGCCAGATTAGACGTATTTATTGGATTGATCGCCATTCTGGCAGGGTTGTTTACTATGATGGTCTGGCTGGCGCCTTACCGTCTGCAACGTCTACAAAGTTTTATGGATCCCTGGGCCGATCCGTTTGGAAGCGGTTTCCAGTTAACGCAGGCACTAATTGCATTTGGTCGCGGTGATTGGCTGGGAGTGGGTTTAGGCAGCAGCATGCAAAAATTGTTTTATCTGCCCGAAGCACATACAGATTTTTTATTTTCAATTCTGGCAGAAGAACTCGGGTTGATTGGTGCTGTGGCAGTAATCGCTTTGTTTCTGACCATGATTTGGCGTGCGTTGGCGATAGGCCGAGCAGCAGAAGAAGCGGGTCAATTATTCGGCGCACAAGTCGCCTTTGGCATTTCGGTATGGCTGGGGTTACAAGCTTGCGTCAATATTGGCGTCAATATGGGCGTGTTACCTACCAAAGGCCTCACATTGCCATTAATGAGTTATGGCGGTAGTAGTCTGGTTATTGTTTGTGTTGCCATTGGCCTGTTATTGCGAGTAGATCTGGAAACCCGTCAACCAGAAAAAGCGTCAGCGAGGGTCAAACGATGACTCGCGTATTAATTATGGCTGGTGGAACTGGCGGACATGTATTTCCAGCATTAGCTGTGGCTGAAGAACTGCGTTCACGTTCGGTGGATGTTGAATGGATTGGCACAGAGCGTGGTATTGAATCCCGTTTAGTACCAGCAGCTTCCTTTAAATTAAATTTAATTCCGATTAAAGGCTTACGTGGCAATGGCCTTTTCGGTTGGCTGGTAGCGCCGTTAAGGATCTTACGTGCAGTGCTCGAATCCAGAAAAGTGATTAAACGTTTTCAGCCTGATGTGGTGATCGGCCTGGGAGGTTTTGCTTCAGGCCCAGGTGGTCTGGCAGCATGGCTTTCCGGCAAACCGTTATTGATACATGAACAAAATGCTATTGCCGGATTAACAAATCGCTTGCTGGCAAAAATTGCCAAACAGGTATTGCAGGGATTTGAAAACAGTTTTGTTAGCAGTAAGAAAACCAGATGGGTTGGCAATCCAGTTAGAAAAGAAATTGAACAGTTACCTGAGCCACAGATTCGCTATCAGGCACGGGCTCAGAAACCGTTAAAACTATTGGTGCTAGGTGGCAGTCTGGGAGCAAAAAGTTTAAATCAGGTTGTACCGCAGACGCTGGCATTACTCAGTAAAGAACACACAATCAATGTCATTCATCAATGTGGTGAAAAACATCTGGCTGACTGTCAGCTTGCTTATGAACAGGCAGGAGTAGCGGGTACGGTCACCCAGTTTATTGACGATATGGCGAAAGCCTATAGCGAGGCAGATCTGATAATTTGCCGGGCAGGTGCACTGACCGTGGCCGAGGTCGCAGCAACAGGTATCGCGGCAATTCTGGTGCCTTATCCGTATGCAGTAGATGACCACCAGACTCACAATGCTCAGGCATTAAAAGACGCAGGCGCTGCATTACTTATAGCCGATTCAGCACTTAACGCAAAAGATCTGGCAGCAGTAATACGGCCATTACTGGCAAACCGAAAACATTTGGAACAAATGGCAATACAGGCAAGAACATTGGCAAACCCCGGAACAGCAATGCAGATAGCAGATATCTGTCTAGAGTGGGCAAATGGCTAAATTAACCTCAGCAATGCAAAGTCGGGTCAAACATATCCATTTCATCGGAATTGGTGGTGTCGGTATGGGCGGAATTGCCGAAGTACTGCTGAATCTGGGATATCAGGTCAGTGGTTCGGACTTGAATGAAAACAGTTTGATTCAACACCTGCGCCAGCTTGGAGCCAACATCATGATTGGTCATGACGCGGAATACCTTAAAGGTGCTGATGTGGTAGTAGTAACAACCGCAGTGAGCGCTGACAACGTTGAAGTTATGGCGGCTCGTGAACAGCGTATTCCAGTAGTGCCTCGTGCAGAGATGCTGGCTGAATTAATGCGTTTCAGTTATGGCATTGCCGTGGCGGGTACGCATGGTAAAACCACTACAACCAGCTTAACTGCTGCATTGTTAAGTGAAGGCGAGTTGGATCCAACCTTTGTGATAGGTGGTCGATTAAACAGTGCGGGGTCCAATGCAAGATTAGGTACCGGACGTTATTTAGTCGCTGAAGCAGATGAAAGTGATGCGTCCTTTTTATACCTGCAGCCGATGATCGCCATTGTGACCAATATTGATGATGATCATATGGCGACCTACGAAGGGGATTTTGAAAAGCTTAAAGCCACTTTTATTGAATTTCTGCATCACTTGCCGTTTTATGGTCTTGCGGTGTTATGCATAGATGATGAAGAGGTTCAGAGCATATTGCCTGAAGTGACTCGTCCCATTACAACCTATGGCCAGGATGAAAGAGCCGACTTTAGAATCAGTGATCTGCAGCAGTACCAGGGGCAAAGTGAGTTTACAGTCAGTGAAGCTCAAAGTGGTGTGCAATATCAGGTTCGTTTAAATATGCCCGGTCTGCACAATGCACTCAATGCGACAGCTGCTTTAGCCGTCGCCCGTAACTTGGGTGTTGACGTAGCCGCTTGCCAACGGGCGCTATTGAAGTTTGATGGTGTTGGCAGACGCTTCAATATTCTTGGCGAGAAAACCATCGGCCAGGGGCAGGTGTTACTGGTAGATGATTATGGTCATCATCCTACAGAAATTGCAGCGACAGTTGCCGCTAGCCGCGGGGGCTGGCCGGATCGTCGTTTAGTGGTTGTTTTCCAGCCACATCGATATACCAGAACGCGTGATTTGTTCGAAGATTTTGCCCGTGTGCTGTCAACGATAGATGTTTTGGTTGTGCTGGAAGTTTACCCTGCAGGCGAAAATAAAATTGCGGGTGCTGATGCTCGCAGTTTATGCCGTGCCATACGATTGCGTGGACAGGTTGAACCGGTATTTGTGGAAGATAAACAAGCCTTGTTTTCTGTTCTTCCGGGATTACTAAAGGATCAGGATCTATTGCTTACCCTTGGTGCGGGCGATATCGGAACCATCGCTAAAGAGTTGGATCAACAACTTGAGGAGATGAGCTAATGGTCTCCATGTTTAACGAGTTGCAAGGCGAATTGAAAATAAATGAGCCGTTATCTCAGCACACTTCATGGCGAGTTGGCGGAATAGCAAAGCGTTTTTATCAGCCAAAAGATAAAAATGATCTGGCGTCTTTTTTACGCCAGTTGCCAGCTGATGAACCCTTATTATGGTTAGGCTTGGGGAGCAATTTATTAATACGCGATGGCGGTTTTGCTGGCACGGTTATCAGCATGGCCGGAACCATGCAGGCGCTGGATATAGATGATCAAAGAGTTACCGCAGAAGTAGGTGTTTACTGCAGCAAAGTTGCCAAGCAATCCGCCAAACAGGGTTTAAGTGGTGCAGCCTTTCTGGCAGGTATTCCAGGCACATTTGGTGGTGCATTGGCGATGAATGCCGGTGCTCATGGCTGGGAAACCTGGCAGTTGGTCAAAGAGGCAACAACCGTAACGCGTCAGGGCGAGTTGAAAAAGCGTTCAGCCAGTGACTTTAAGGTTGCCTATCGTCATGTCGAACTGCCAGAAAAAGAATGGTTTGTCTCAGCCACATTGGAGCTACAGCTGGGAGATGCAGAAGCTGAAACTGCATTAATTAAACAGCTACTGAAAAAACGCAACGACAGCCAACCCACTAATCAACCTTGTGCCGGTTCAGTATTTCGTAATCCACAAGGCGATTATGCCGGGCGCTTAATCGAGCAGTGCGGTTTGAAGGGATTGCGAGTTGGCGGGGCAAGTGTGTCGCCAAAACATGCCAACTTTATTGTCAATGACGGGGCTGCCAGCGCGGCTGATATTGAAGATTTGATTAATTTAGTCAGACAACGTGTAGAAGCAGAGACAAAAGTGCGATTGATCCCCGAAGTTCACATTATCGGAGAGCACGCATGAGTGAAATAAATATTACTCCACAAAGTTTTGGTCGGGTTGCTGTGTTGATGGGTGGACGTTCAGCAGAACGTGAGATTTCGTTGAAAAGCGGCCGTGCGGTATTAGCTGCTTTACAGTCACTCGGAGTCAATGCTGTTGAGCTGGATGTAGATAAAACGGTTAGTGAACGTTTGCGTCAGGATAAATTTGATCGGGCATTTATTATCCTGCATGGCCGTGGCGGTGAAGACGGTGAAATTCAGGGTGTTTTGCAGTCATTGCAAATTCCTTATACCGGTAGCGGCATCACCGGTGCGGTACTGTCAATGAATAAACGTTTGAGCAAACAGATTTGGCAAAGTCAGGGTTTACCAACACCAAAATATGTGCGCTTAAATCGTCAGTCCAACCCTCAGAAAATTGTTGAAGAATTGGGTTTGCCGATAGTCATCAAGCCGGTCAACGAAGGTTCCAGCATCGGTATGAGTAAGGTGACATCAACCGAAGCACTGCAACAAGCCATCAGCCTTGCTTTTGACTATGACGATGAAGTTATCGCTGAACAATGGGTGCATGGGGCGGAATACACGGTGAGCATTTTGAATGGAGAAGCGCTGCCGGTTATTCGATTAACAACACCCAGAGAGTTTTACGACTTTGAAGCCAAGTATCTGGCGGATTCAACCGAATATTTGTGCCCGTGTGGTTTAAGTGATGCTGATGAAAAACGCTGTCAGCAATTGGCAATCAACGCTTTCAATGCGCTCAACATGTCTGGCTGGGGACGCATTGATGTTATGGCGGATCAGCAAGGTGATTTTTACTTGTTGGAAGCGAATAGTGTGCCCGGTATGACTGACCACAGCCTGGTGCCAATGGCAGCTCGTCAGGCAGGAATCAGTTTTGAAAATCTGGTTGGGCAGGTATTAAAGAGCAGTCTGGAGGGCAAACGCTGATGGCTATCAGACAACGTCCAAAAGCCGGAGCAACACGGACCCGTGTGGTGAAACCACGCGAACAAATGAACTGGCAAAGTAACTTGCGAAATGTCAGTACTGTGTTGGTTCTGTTGATACTGATTGTCGGTGTCGTTTATTTAAACAACACAGATACGCTGCCGATTCAGCATGTCACGGTAGAAGGTGAATTAATCAATACCGATAAACAGGATTTGATTGAGGCGGTAACCCCATATGTGACCGGTAGTTTCCTTGATGTAAACGTGGCAGGAATTCGTGCGGCAGGTGAAGCACTTCCCTGGGTATCACAAATACAGGTAAGACGTGTTTGGCCGGATACCTTGCATTTAATGGTCAGTGAGCATCAGGCAATTGCATTGTGGAATGAAGATGGTCTGGTCAATACACGTGGCCAGGTGTTTTATCCCGAGAGCGGAAAAATGCCTGCCGGACTTATTCAGTTATTTGGGCCTGAAGGCAGCAGTGAGTTGATGTCACGGCAACTGGTGACTATTCAGCAGTCTGTAGATTCGCTTGGATTAAGGGTGAAAAGTCTGACCATGGATGAGCGCCGTTCCTGGCAGGTGAAATTTACAGATGATATGCAGCTGCAATTGGGACGTGCAGAAAGTGAGCAGCGATTAGCCCGATTTATTCGAGTATTTGAAGGCCCGTTGGCCAGTTACCGCGATCAAATCAAAATTGTGGATATGCGCTACACCAACGGACTTGCAGTTGTTTGGAAAACCGGTAAGCAACCTGATTTTAATGGAATTGTGTAATGTCGAAACGAATTGAAAGAGAACTGATTGTCGGACTGGATATCGGCACTTCCAAAGTGGTAGCGATCGTGGCAGCGCCGATTCTGGATGCCGGTCCCAATGACAATAAACTGGAAATTATCGGTATCGGTTCGCATCCGGCCAGAGGCATGAAAAAAGGGGTAGTGGTCAATATTGAATCTACTGTGCAATCCATTCAGCGAGCGGTAGAAGAAGCCGAGCTGATGGCTGGATGCCAGATCCACTCTGTATTTGCCGGGATTGCCGGGAGTCATATTCGTAGTCTGAACTCACATGGCACCGTAGCCATTCGAGATAAGGAAGTGACACAGGGCGATTTGGACCGGGTACTGGATGCCGCTCGGGCAGTTCATTTCCCTGGCGATCAGCAATTACTGCATGTATTGCCTCAGGAATTCATTATCGATAACCAGGAAGGTATACGTGAGCCTATCGGCATGTCAGGAGTACGGCTGGAAGCCAAAGTGCATCTGATTACCGGGGCTGTCAGTGCCGCTCAAAACATCACCAAATGTATCGAGCGCTGTGGATTGATTGTTGATGGAATCATATTGGAACAGATGGCTTCCAGCTACTCGGTACTGGAACAGGACGAGAAAGAACTCGGTGTCTGCATCGTCGATATCGGTGGAGGTACAACGGATATTGCCGTGTTTATTGATGGTGCCATACGTCATACCGCTGTGATTCCGATCGCTGGCGATCAGGTTACTAATGATATTGCGGTGGCCTTACGTACGCCCACCCAGTATGCCGAAGAAATCAAAATCAAATATGCCTGTGCACTGACACAACTGGCACGGGAAGATGAAACCATAGAAGTGCCAAGTGTCGGAGACAGACCTCCTCGTCAACTGGCGAGACAGACACTGGCCGAAGTGGTTGAACCACGTTATGAAGAATTATTAATGCTGGTACAGGCTGAACTGCGTCGCAGTGGCTTTGAAGAAATGTTAGCTGCCGGAGTGGTATTGACCGGAGGCAGTTCAAAAATGGAAGGTGCAATCGAACTGGCAGAAGAAGTTTTCCATTTGCCGGTAAGGCTTGGTGTACCCCAGCATGTTGGTGGTTTAGTAGATGTAGTACGTAATCCAATCCACGCCACAGGTGTGGGTTTATTACTGTTTGGAAATGAACAAGTGAGTACCGGACACAGTGAATCTGTGATCTCGGATGGTTTTAAAGGAATGCTTGCCAGAATGAAAAGTTGGTTTCAGGGCAATTTCTGAGCAAGCCTTGTTAGTAAATAAAGAGGGGAGAAAATCATGACATTTGAATTGATTGATACATATACAGCAAATGCGGTTATCAAAGTCATCGGTGTAGGTGGCGGTGGCGGTAACGCTTTGGAACACATGGTGGCCAATAAAATCGAAGGTGTTGATTTTATCTGTGCCAATACGGATGCACAGGCTTTACGTAAAAGTAATGCCACTACACATTTACAATTAGGTACTGATATTACTAAAGGGCTGGGTGCCGGTGCCAACCCTGATGTAGGTCGACAAGCTGCATTGGAAGACCGTGAACGTATTATGGAAGTCATCAGCGGCGCTGATATGGTCTTCATCACTGCTGGTATGGGCGGCGGTACAGGTACCGGAGCTGCGCCAGTAGTCGCACAAGTTGCTAAAGAGATGGGAATTTTAACGGTTGCAGTTGTCACCAAACCATTTCCTTTTGAAGGCGGCAAAAGACTGAAAGTGGCTACCGCTGGTATTGAAGAGTTAAGTCAGCATGTAGATTCACTGATTACTATTCCAAATGAAAAACTGCTGAAAGTGTTGGGTAAGGAAATGAGCCTGCTTAATGCGTTTAAATCAGCTAATGATGTCCTGCTGGGTGCAGTTCAGGGTATTGCCGAACTGATTACCCGTGAAGGTATGATTAACGTTGACTTTGCTGACGTACGCACAGTTATGTCTGAGATGGGTATGGCTATGATGGGAACCGGCCGGGCTTCAGGTGAAAACCGCGCTGCAGAAGCCGCCAGACTGGCTGTTTCAAGCCCGTTACTGGAAGATGTTGATTTGGCGGGTGCGCGTGGCGTACTGGTTAATATCACCGCTGGCCTGGATATGAGTATTGGTGAATTTGAAGAAGTGGGTAACACTATTAAAGAATTTGCTTCAGAGGACGCAACAGTAGTGGTTGGTACGGTGATTGATCCTGATATGACCGATGAGTTACGGGTAACCGTAGTGGCAACCGGGTTGGGCGTTGCAAGAGCGGCAGTAGCAAAACCCGTTGAGACGACAACCGCAGCACCGCAAATCGAAATTGTTAAGAAGCCGGTTGACATTGACTATGATGAACCAACTGTTTTACGAAATGGTCGTAACAACGAACATAAACAAGTGGCTAATGGTGATGTCAACATGGATTATCTGGACATTCCGGCATTTTTGCGAAGACAGGCTGATTAATGTAGATGGTGAAGTCGTATAAGCCTATGATATTATTGTCAGATAATTAAACTAGAAAAGGGGGTAAAGCACCTTGATAAAGCAACGAACATTGAAAAATGTGATTCGTGCCACAGGTGTGGGATTGCACAGCGGTGAAATGGTCTATTTAACGCTGCGTCCGGCTGCCCCTAATACTGGCATTATTTTCCGACGAGTCGATCTGGATCCGGTTGTTGAAATCGAGGCCAAAGCTGAAAATGTGGGTGAGACAGCCCTGTCAACCACATTGATTCAGAATGGTCAGCGGGTCTCAACAGTGGAACATTTACTTTCAGCCTTTGCCGGGCTGGGTATCGATAATGCTTATATTGATCTCAATGCAGCAGAAGTTCCTATCATGGACGGCAGTGCCGGACCTTTTGTGTTTCTGGTGCAATCTGCAGGTATTGAAGAACAGGCAGTTGCTAAGCAATTTATCCGTATTAAAAAGCCTGTATTACTGGAAGATGGTGATAAATGGGCCAAGTTCGAGCCATTTGAGGGATTCAAAGTCTCTTTTACCATTGATTTTGAGCACCCGGCCTTTACCGGCAGACCACAACAGGTTGATGTTGATTTCTCCTCCACATCATTTGTTCGTGAAGTCAGTCGTGCCAGAACCTTCGGTTTTATGAAAGATATCGAAAAACTGCGGGAAATGAATCTGGCGCTGGGTGGTAGTATGGATAATGCCATTGTTGTAGATGATTTCCGTGTTTTAAATGAAGATGGTCTTCGTTATGAAGACGAGTTTGTCCGTCATAAAGTACTTGATGCGATCGGTGATTTATACCTGTTGGGCCATAGTCTGATCGGTGCATTCGTCGGACATAAATCCGGTCATGAAGTGAACAATCGACTGTTACGCAAACTCATTGCTCAGGAAGATTGTTGGGAACTGGTAACTTTTGAAGAAGATGCTGATGCACCTATTGTGTTCAGTCGGCCTGCCGCTTCAATTGTCAGCTAGGAGTTGTCACGAGTTTTACCTCGCTTAGCGAGTTTATGCAGCGCTGTTTTGAGCTGACCATCGTCTAACCCGGCGGCGGTCTGAGCAATCAGCGCTGCGTTGTTATTAGACATATCGATCATATTAGATTTTGCCGACTTCTCGGTCGGGTGCTGAGGTTTTACTTTTACCTCAACACGTTCAATTTGCGTAGACAACTCGCTGGAAAATGTTTTACAAATAGTAGCGGAATGAAAGCGTAATAAGCTGGCAATTGCCGCGTTTTCTGTATGTATGATGATTTTATTGTCTTTCATATTCGCCAGCTGGCAATGTCCTGCGAACTGCGAAGGTAAAATTTCTTGCAGAATGCTGTTAAGCTGGGTTAATTTTTGAGCGCGCTTCGAAATTTGTTGTAATTGCTGGTTTGCCTGGCAAACAGTACTGAAATGAAGCGGTTTATTTGACATGTCTCAATCCGGGACGAGGATAAGTATGCAGATTATCATAATATCCGCCGACAATACCGGCCACAAGCATTGGCATTTAAGCCGAACGAAATTGATGCTGCTAGTCACATTTCTATTAACCATGACGATTGCGATAACTGTCTCTACAATGAATTATATAAAAGATAAGACAGCTATTAACGATACAGTAGACTCAAAATTTTTCCCAACCGCTCGACTCCTCACCCCGAAAACCGATCCCCTCTCTATCAGTGATGACACAACCGCAAATGAAGCCATTCAGGGTTTTTACGCGCAGCAGTTAGGGGGCTTACAGGCTGAGGCCATTCGTCTGAAAATGCTTAGTCAGCGATTAGCTGAAATTGCAGGTTTTGAACTTTCTGACTTTGATTTGGAATTTGCTCCCGGGATGGGGGGTATTGAAAATTCCGGTGACTGGTTATCAAACGCCGAATTTGAAGAAAGTCTGGTTCGTCTCTCACAGGATTTTGCTGATCAACAGGATACCTTGACGGCATTACAAGAGTTTCTGATTACAAATGAGAATATCGCCGGAGCCATACCAAGTGGTCGTCCTGTGGTTGATGGCTGGTTATCTTCTTTCTATGGCTATCGCGTTGATCCATTTAATGGGAAAAAAGCTTTCCATGATGGACTCGATTTTGCCGGAAAAACCGGTAGCTCAGTGATTTCTGTGGCGGATGGAATTGTCAGCTGGGCGGGCATGCGTGGTGGATACGGTGGACTGGTTGAAATTGACCATGGAAATGGCTATGTAACCCGCTATGCGCATAACAAAACCATCAATGTCAGTACCGGAGATCGTGTTAACAAAGGAGATGTTATTGCGCTGATGGGATCAACTGGTCGTTCAACTGGACCTCATGTTCATTTCGAAGTATTAAGAGACGGTAAATCCGTTAATCCGTTTAATTACATCGAATAATTCCTCTTGTATTTGAAAAATCAGACACCACTTAAAAAAATGCGGTGAGTCTTCGATCTTCCCAACAGTACGCGTTATAATCACGCGTTTAATCAAACTGTCGTCAATTCGGCACATTCAACAGGTAGTTTAAGTCATGGTAGGCAAGTTTTTCAGTAAGGTTTTTGGCAGTCGTAACGATCGTGTAATCAAAAAACTGCAAAAACAGGTCAGCCTCATCAATGAATTGGAAAGCGAGTATGAAAAGCTTGACGATGCCGCTTTAAAATCCAAAACCATAGAATTCAAACAAAGACTGGATGATGGGCAAACACTGAATGATATCCTGGTAGAAGCATTTGCTGTCGTACGTGAAGCCGGTAAACGCATTATGGAAATGCGCCATTTTGACGTGCAGTTGATAGGCGGTATGGTGCTGAATGACGGAAAAATTGCCGAAATGAAAACCGGCGAGGGTAAAACGCTGGTAGCTACGCTCGCAGTATATTTGAATGCCCTGAGCGGGGAAGGCGTCCATGTTATTACCGTCAATGATTACCTTGCCAAACGTGATGCGGCCTGGATGAGCAAACTTTATGGTTTCCTCGGTTTGACCACAGGCGTCATTGTCAGTGGACTGAGTGGTGACGAACGGCGTGCAGCATATGCTGCAGATATTACCTACGGTACCAATAACGAATTTGGTTTTGATTACCTGCGCGATAACATGGCCTTTCGTCTCGAAGATAGAGTGCAGCGTCCATTAAATTTTGCTGTTATCGATGAAGTTGACTCCATCCTAATTGACGAAGCCCGCACGCCATTGATTATCTCTGGGCCAGCTGAGGACAGTTCTGAGCGTTATGTGCAGATAAACAAGTTGATTCCCAGTCTGACCCGGCAGGAAGGTGAAGATGAAGATATCACCGTGCCGGGTGATTACACCATTGATGAAAAAAACAAACAGGTACATTTTACCGAAGCTGGCCATGAAAAAATTGAGCATTTATTAACCGAAACAGGCCTGTTGGATGAAGATGCCAGCCTGTATGATGCGGCCAATATTGGTTTGATGCATCACGTAACTGCAGCGCTTCGTGCACATGTATTATTTCATCGGGATGTTGAATACATTGTTCAGGATGATCAGATAATCATTGTCGACGAATTTACCGGTCGTACCATGCCCGGACGTCGCTGGTCAGAAGGCTTACACCAGGCTATTGAAGCCAAGGAAGGGGTCAAAATTCAAAACGAAAACCAGACCCTCGCTTCCATTACTTTCCAGAATTACTTCCGTCTTTACAAAAAGCTGTCCGGCATGACCGGTACAGCGGATACTGAAGCCTATGAATTGCAGTCAATCTATGGTCTGGAAGTTGTGGTTATTCCGACACATCGTCCAATGCAGCGTAAAGACGAAGCCGATAGAATTTATCTGACAGCAAAAGAAAAGTTTGATGCGATATTGCTTGATATTCAGGACTGTGTGCAGCGAAAACAACCTGTTCTTGTCGGTACGGCCTCAATTGAAAGCTCAGAATATCTGGATAAATTACTGACCAAAGCCAAAATTCCACATGAAGTTCTGAACGCAAAATTTCATGAAAAAGAGGCACATATTATCGCTGAAGCGGGTAAACCGGGATCAGTCACTATCGCAACCAATATGGCGGGTCGTGGTACAGATATTGTTCTCGGTGGCAGTCTTGAAGCAGAGCTGGACAAGCTGAGTGAAGAGGCTGATGAAGCTGCTAAAGCTAAAGTGAAAGCCGAATGGCAACAACGTCATGATTTGGTTTTGCAAGCGGGTGGTTTACATATTATCGGTACCGAACGACATGAATCACGTCGTATTGATAATCAGCTGCGTGGTCGTTCCGGTCGTCAGGGTGATCCGGGCTCAACCCGTTTTTATCTGTCGCTCGAAGATAACCTGATGCGGATTTTTGCTTCTGAACGCATGGCCGGATTGATGCAGAAACTGGGTATGGAAGAGGGTGAAGCTATTGAGCATCCATGGGTCAGCAGAGCCATTGAAAATGCTCAACGTAAGGTTGAAGGACACAACTTTGATATTCGTAAACAGTTACTGCAGTTTGATGATGTTGCCAACGATCAACGTAAAGTAATTTATGAGCAGCGCAATGAATTAATGGCTGCGGATGATGTATCAGAAACAATTGTTTCAATGCGTAGCAGCGTCATTAACGACGTTATCAGTCTGTACATTCCACCTAATAGTATTGATGAACAATGGAATGTCAGTGGACTGGAACAGGCTTTACGCGATGATTTCGCTCTGGAATTAGATATCAGCGGCTGGTTGGAGGCAGATGATAATCTGCACGAAGAAAGTTTGCGTGAAAGAATTATCGAGGAAGCCGAAGCAGCCTGTCAGGCAAAAGAAGCTACTGTCGGGGCTGAGTTGATGCGTCATTTTGAAAAAGCCATCATGCTGCAAACTCTGGACACGCAGTGGAAAGAACATCTGGCTCAAATGGATTATTTACGTCAGGGTATCAATCTGCGTGGTTATGCCCAAAAAGATCCCAAGCAGGAATACAAACGTGAAGCTTTCCAGTTGTTTACTGCTATGTTGGACAGCCTGAAACATGAAGTTATCAGCCTGATTTCCCGTGTTAAAGTGCGTGCGCCGGAAGATGTCGCGGCGGTTGATGAGCAACGCCGTCAATCTGCTGATGTGGAGTATCAGCATGAAAGTGCCTCCTCTGAAGCAGAAGCCGAGGCAGAACATCCTACTGCGAACCAGCCGCTAACGCGAGATGGTAAAAAAGTTGGTCGTAATGATCCATGCCCATGTGGAAGTGGTAAAAAATTCAAGAATTGCCACGGCGCTGTCAAATAATGGCAGTAAATTTATCTGCTCCAATTGCTGCTGAATTAAAGCCTGTAAAAGGTGTTCGCCTTGCCACTACGAGCGCTGGGATTAAAAAGCCAGGGCGTCAGGATGTGGTTTTAATTGAACTGGCATCTGGAAGTCATACCGCAGCGGTTTATACCCGTAATGCATTTTGTGCAGCCCCGGTATTATTAGCCAGAGAGCATCAGCAACAATCATCTACACGCTATTTACTGATCAATTCTGGAAACGCCAATGCTGGAACCGGTGACGCGGGTATGGCGGCAGCAAAAGCATGTTGCCAGGCGGTGGCTCAGCTAGCAGAATGTGATACCCGTGCTGTATTGCCATTTTCCACCGGCGTTATAGGGCAGCCGTTACCTGTTGATAAAATTACCAATGCGTTACCTGAGGCGTTTACCAAACTAGCTGCTGATAACTGGTTTGCTGCAGCACACGCCATCATGACCACCGACACCATTGCCAAAGCGCGTTCAGTTGAACTGTCGTTAAATGGACAGCCAATCACACTGACAGGCATCGCAAAAGGCTCAGGCATGATTCGACCAGATATGGCGACCTTGTTGTCTTATATCGCCACGGATGCCGCTATAAGTGCCTCCACATTACAAAAGATGCTTGACGTTTCGATGGAGCAGTCTTTTAACAGTATTACCGTTGATGGCGATACCTCAACCAATGATGCCTGTGTCTTGATTGCTACTGGTCTGGCAGGTAATTCGATTATTGATGATATTGATAGCAGTGATGCACAACAATTTATTGAGGCCTTAAATAGTTTAAGTCGCTTCCTGGCCCAGGCCATTGTTCGCGATGGTGAAGGCGCAACCAAATTTATCAGCATTGATGTTCAACAGGGTGCTGATGCAGATGAATGTCGGCAGGTCGCCTATACCATTGCTCATTCACCGTTGGTAAAAACTGCATTGTTTGCCTCTGACCCAAACTGGGGGCGAATTCTGGCAGCGGTCGGTCGAAGTGGCTTGCCCAGTCTGGATTTATCGAAAATCGCCATTTACCTGGATAACGTATGTATTGTCGATGGGGGCCAGCCTGCTGCTGACTATACTGAAGAAAAAGGCCAGCAGGTCATGTCACAATCTGAAATAACCATTCGGGTAAAACTGGGTAGAGGCAACGTTGCCAAAACAGTCTGGACCTGTGATTTTTCTTACGATTACGTCAAGATAAACGCAGAATACCGTACCTGATACGGAGCAGGATATGGATATTGGACAGTTCAACACACTTAGCAAGTTTCTCAGGCAAAGTGGTGCACAATACCGGGTGTTTGATATGGGGCGCCGGGTTGGTAAATTAACCCCGGAACAGTTTGTCAGTTTTGATAATTGCCAGCAGCCTTACCCTTATCCTTTCAAACGTCACGCCCAAATAGGCATTATCTTCTGGCATCCGGATGCCCCAGAAAATCACTATGTATGGTTTCTTAAGTTTCCGCTGGATGAGCAGGGATTACTGGTTCCAGATGCCCGTGATGCTTTTCTGATGATGTTATTGGAAAGGCTCGGCGAAGCAATGTTGGCCGCCGCCGATGGTGAAAAAATTCAGGGAGCTCTGCAGGACAGTCCGTTCACCTTTCAGCCACGTCAGGATCGAATGGCCGCATTTAATGCTCACGCTACGCATGCACTGAAACAGCGCCCCTCCAAATATTACGATGCCGCCTATCGTTACTTCACTGGCGATCTCCCTTTGGATAAATGGCCTGGCTTGGCGATGCAGGGATTAGCTGATTTTGCTATTCGTCTGGATACCAATGAAGGTACATTAGGATTGATTAATACATTGCCTAAATTGCCTCAGGAACCATTTCATAATTTATGCGTTTTGCTGGAGCATGCAAGCCCTGCAGCAGGGGTAGTCGAAGTATTGGCACAGCAAGTAGATAATCAGTTACAGGAAAAACAACCCGATACAGCCAAAATCATTTCCTGTTTACGGGCAGCTTCCAATAGTCCTGCTCGTGGTTTAGTGGAGCGTATGGTGACTCAGGTGCTGAAACATCGTTGCAGTCGCGAAATTGAAGTGCTGGCAATAGTAAGTGGTCGAATCTGGTTGGCACTGGCCAAACAGCCAATCTGTGAGCTGTATCTTGAGCAACTTGCTCATAACGATGCTGGCCAGGCCGGTTTCAGCCAGTTATTGGCCGATCTGTTATTTATACCAGGGATGCGAGAGCCGGTTATGCAGGCTTTGCGTAATCCAAAACGTTCGGAAACTCTGGCAAAAGCCGTTGGGGAAATGTTCGGTCAATAGGATCAAATATTCTTTTTTACAATATCAGTTTCAATTCCATCCAGGCTGAATTGATTTTTTTCCCGCCAATATTCTTTAATACCAGTTTCACCTTTGCGTTCAGCCCAGTTATTCAGTAGTTCGCGTTCACCGACAAATTCAAAATAAGGTACAGCCATACCACATGAGGTCTGAACCAGATCGATATCCAGAATAAAAATCTGTCTGGCACCAGGTAATGGATCAAATAAGCCATACAGACTCTGCCACTCAGGATCTTTTTGATGTATTGCACGAGCCTGACCATAGACTCGTAGAATCAATGGCTTTCCTTCAAATGCACAAAACATGATGGTCATTCGAGGGGATTCCTCAATATGCGCAGCTGTTTCATTGCCGCTACCGGTCACGTTCAGCCAGACTAAACGATTACTGTTTAAAACTCTTAACGAGTCCATTCCCTTTGGGGAAACATTAACACGGCTGTCAGCCGTCGCTGTTGCTACAAAAAACAGATGTTGTTGATGAATAAACTGAATCAAACGATCAGATAGCGAATCAAACTGTTGTGCCATTATTGTCTCTGCCCTTGGATTTTTCAGCCAGCATTGAACGCCAGCTGGATTCGGTCATCATTTCCATTGTCGATTCCACCCGATCGACAAAAACTTTTCCGTCCAGATGATCCAGTTCATGTTGAAACAATCGAGCCATAAAGCCCTCATATGTGGTTTCAACCTGAGTAGCATCACGCAACCAGTAGCGCACTTGTATTTGCTGATAACGTGGTACCAGAGCTCGAAGACCGGGAACACTCAAACAACCTTCCCAGTCTTTTTCTGTATGCGCTGAGTGCCAGACAATTTCGGGATTTATTACACAGGTTGCCGGCATCTCGGGTGCATAGGGATAACGCTCATTAGGATGACTCGACATAATAAAAAAGCGTTGGTTAATACCAACTTGCGTGGCGGCAATCCCCATACCCCCACGCTGTTGAACAAAGGTGATCAGATCATCAATTTTTTGTTGTAATACAGGGTCGTTTATCTCGGATACCGGCTGGGCAATTCGACGTAAATCATCCTGACCTAATTCCAGAATGTTAAAAGATGTGTTCATATTATCGGGGCCTGCAATGGATCCTGAATCCGGAACCAGCCTGCAATGCTGTAACGATCCCGTTTCGAGGGGAGAACTTCATGCGGAAACTGCTCACTTAAAAAAACCACAAATGTGCCCATTTCAGGTTCAACAGATAGAATCAGATTATCATCATTGATGTCATAGATCTGCAATTGGCCACCATCCTGAGTTTGCCAGAATGGGTTTAAATACATCACCGTTGTTAATACACGGTTGGACTGACCTTTAAATGCATCGACATGACGTTTGTAGAAGGCCCCTGAAGGATAATGGGCGTAGTGTGATTCATAATCAAACAAGCCGAGAAACAACCGTTGATTCATTGCCAGCCGGAAATCTGCCATATGGGTGAGATATGCCAGGTCGATGCTATTATCCGGGTCTAGCCAACGGGTTTCATCGGTGCGGATTTTCTCATTTAGCTGATGTTGTCGTTCCCGGCCTATTCCGGCCTGACTTAAGTCATTATGCTCATCCAGACGGGCAACTCTGCGGTATAGATCATGGGTTAAAGCGGGAGGCAATAATTGTGGCAGGATACAATAACCGTGGGTGGTCAGCGCATCAGCAATCAGATCAAATACGGCATAATCAACAACAGACTGAGCGTTCAAAGAAGCGATTCTCCAGAAGAGTGAGTAACTTTGTTATGGTTAATTGACATAGCTAAGCCATTGAACGGGCGATAGAATGTAGCAGAATTTGATTTTCTTTGAAGGATTATTTTGTGCTGGTGTCGTTATTGCTGGCAGCAAAAAAAATCAGGCAATAATCTTTCAACCGAAAAACCAGTAGGCGACCAGAATGGCTGCGGTGATGCCGGCAACATCTGCTGCCAGTCCACAGGCAACAGCATGACGGATTTTCTGAATTCCAACCGCACCAAAATAAACCGCCAACACATAAAAAGTGGTTTCAGTGCTGCCCTGAACTATTGAAGCAAGTCTTCCGGCAAATGAATCTGCCCCATGTACTTCCATGGTATCGATCATCATGGCACGAGCCCCGCTGCCACTGAAAGGCTTCATTAACGCAGTGGGTAATGCATCGACAAACCTATCATCCATTCCCAGCGCCAGTACGCCGGAACGAATACCATCTGCAATCAAGTCAAGCGCCCCACTGGCACGGAAAACGCCAATTGCCACCAACATGGCAACCAGATAGGGAATAATCATTACTGCCGTCGAGAAACCTTCTTTGGCCCCTTCAATAAAAGCCTCGTAAGCATTGACCCGTTGCCATGCCGCCGCCACTATAAATGCGATGACCAATGAAAAAATGACGACATTGCTGATAATGGCGGATTGCACCAGCATCTGTGATTGTTCCAGACTGGAAAAATAGGCTAACAGACCAAATACAAAGGCACTGAATCCCCCCAGATACATCAACACTACCCGGTCCAGAAGGTTAATTTTCTGTACTGCCGCCACAGTGATTAAACCAATCAAGGTGGAAAAATAGGTGGCAATTAACAATGGTATAAATACGTCTGTAGGATTGGCAGAACCCATCTGAGCGCGATAGGTAAAAATAGTGACTGGAAATAACGTAACGGCAGAGGTATTAATTACCAGAAACAGGATCTGGGCGTTACTGGCGGTATCTTTTAACGGATTAAGCTTTTGCAGTTCCTGCATTGCTTTAATACCTAATGGGGTCGCGGCATTATCCAGTCCAAGCGCATTGGCTGAGATGTTCATCACCATCGCTCCGAGGGCCGGATGATTCTTTGGTACCTCTGGCATCAGCCGTGTAAAAAGCGGGGATAATCCTCGGGTCAATAATTCGACAAAGCCACTGCGTTCGCCAATTTTCATAATACCCAGCCACAGGGCAAGAATACCGGTCAGGCCAAGTGCAATTTCAAAAGCTGTTTTGGACAGGGCAAACATTGCCTGCATGATCTGGTTGAAAATTTCGGTGTCGCCTAACACCAGCAGCTTAAATAAAGCCACTGCAAAGGCAATGAGAAAAAAGGCGACCCAGATGATATTCAGCATGAACGCTATTGTGGCATGCTCAAAAAAAAAGTCACTGCTGGCAGTGACTTTTTATTATTGAGAGAGTTTAGTTTTTAGCTTTTCTTAAACTTCCTGGCTGGTTTGCTTTTTGGACCGTCTTTACGATCTTTGCTGAAGTTACGGCGTGATGGGCGGGCTGCCGCACTTTCCGCAACAGCTTCATCAGTCGCCAGGCTCATATTCAGTTGTTTGTTATTGACCCAAACCTTGCGTATTTGCTGGAACATATCTTTTGGCATGCCTTGTGGCAAGTCAATCAGACTATGATCCTCATTAATGGTAATACGGCCGATAAATTGACTTTCGATACCTGACTCATTAGCAATTGCGCCTACCAGATTCCGTGGTTCAATTTTGTCGGCGCGACCGACTTCAACACGGTAAGTATCCATATCCGGCTCATTTGGATGTGGACGTGGAGCCCGTTTTTCTCTTGGTGGACGGTCTTCACGGCTGCCCCGGGCAGGACGTTCACCACGTTCCTGACGTGGTCCGCGTTCGCGTTCTTCACGAGCTGGTCGTTGTGTAACATGTTTAACCGGTTTTAACGGACGGTCTTTCTGTACCAAAAAGGCTAATGCGGCAGCGATTTCAATCGGGTCGGCATTATGTTCCTGTTGATATTGACTGATTAAGGTTTCGAAATAAGCCAGTTCCTGAGACTCAATGGTTTCACTGAGTTGTTCCATGAATTGCAGAACACGGCGATCAGCAATATCTTCACTGCTCGGTAATTGCATTTTGGTAATTACCTGGCGCGTGGCTTTCTCGATGGCACTTAACATACGTGTTTCGCGAGGGGAGACAAACAGAATGGCCTCACCTTTACGACCAGCACGACCGGTACGGCCAATACGATGCACATAGGACTCGGTATCGTAAGGAATATCGTAGTTGACCACATGGCTCATGCGTTCGATATCCAGACCACGTGCAGCGACGTCGGTGGCAATCAGGATATCAATACTGCCTTTTTTCATGCGTTCGATGGTTTTTTCACGCAATGCCTGATTCATATCGCCATTAATCGCCGAAGCAGAATAACCACGAGCTTCCAGCTTTTCAGCCAGCTCAACAGTGGCGTTTTTAGTGCGCACGAAGATGATCATGCCATCAAAGTCTTCGACTTCCAGAATGCGGGTTAACGCATCCAGTTTGTGCATACCGGTTACTTGCCAGTAACGCTGGTTAATGGTGGTGACAGTTGATGTTTTGGATTGAATGCGTACATCCACCGGATCTTTCAGATATTTCTGTGCAACACGGTGAATAGGACCAGGCATGGTAGCGGAGAATAAAGCTACCTGACGTTTTTCGGGGGTTTCTTTAAGGATGGTTTCTACATCATCAATAAAGCCCATACGCAGCATTTCATCAGCTTCATCAAGCACTAATGCTTCAAGTTTATCCAGCTTCAATGTGCCACGACGAATGTGATCCAGAATACGACCCGGCGTACCGACAACAACTTGTGGTTTACGTTGTAATGAGCGTAATTGGATGCCCATGCTTTGACCGCCATAAATTGGCAGAATATGGAAATCTTTCAGGTGACGAGCGTAGCTTTGGATCGCTTCTGAAACCTGAATAGCCAATTCACGAGTCGGTGCTAACACCAACATTTGGGTGGCTTTGTTTTTCAGATCTATACGGCTTAACAGCGGTAAGGCAAAGGCAGCGGTTTTACCGGTACCGGTTTGGGCCTGACCAAGTAAATCTCTACCAGCAAGTAAAGGTGGAATACTTTGCGCCTGAATTGGCGAAGGTGTTTCATAACCGGCTTGTTGTACAGCTTGTAAAATTGGAGCAGCTAACCCTAACTCAGCGAATGAGGGTGTTGAATCGTTTTCTGGTGTGGACATTGAATAACCTGTGATGGGCAGCTTTGGAAACAAAGCTGTAAAAGTGACATTTGCGAGCATGCAATTATACGTGCCCACTCAATGAAAAGATAGCAAAATCATTCATTTATTTCGATGGGCATGGTGCTGTAAGCACATGTATGTGATTATCATCTAACTTGTTTTTCATAATTGGGAAAATATCATGGATCCATTTTCAGTTGATGCTTATACCCCGGCAGAAATTGCTCGTCGTCTGGAAAAAATCAGTATGAGCAAATGTACTGTGGATCCATTAAGAGTTTTTGCTCTCTCATTATTAGCTGGAGCGTTTATCGCGCTGGGAGCGGCATTCTTTACACTGGTGACCTTTGACGTTGGCAATATGCCTGCTGGAATTATGCGACTAATTGGCGGATTGGCATTTTGCCTGGGATTGATTCTGGTGGTGGTTGCCGGGGCAGAATTATTTACCGGTAACAACTTATTGGTGATGGCCTGTATCGATGGCCTGATTAGTTTTAGGCAACTGATTCAGAATTGGGCAATTGTTTATATTGGCAATTTTATGGGGGCAATGGGCATTTTATTGTTGATGTATTTAAGTGGCTTATGGTGGCAGGGCGATGGGGCTCTTGGCCATAAAGTGGTGGCGATTGCTGACAGTAAAGTGAATCTGAGCTGGATTGAGGCGTTCACTCGTGGTGTATTGTGCAATATCCTTGTATGTCTAGCCGTCTGGTTGTGTATGGCGGGGCGCAGTGTGACTGATAAAGTGCTGGCAGTAATTTTTCCTATTACCGCCTTTGTCGCTCTTGGATTTGAACACTCTGTTGCTAATATGTTTTTTATTCCGGCTGGGTTACTGGCAGAAACACAAGCAGAAACCTCACTCGTCATCTCAGAACAGTTAACGATTGGTGGTTTTTTCTGGCATAACTTGATCCCGGTGACATTGGGCAATATGCTGGGAGGCAGTATCTTTGTCGGCCTGTTTTACTGGTTTATCTATTTACGCAAATAACAAGGAATTATTATGACTGAACATGTTTATAAACATATTGAAATCACTGGCAGCTCTGCTGAAAGTTCAGATAAAGCCATTGAGAACGCGATTGCAAAAGCTGCTGAGACCGTTAAAAACCTGCATTGGTTTGAAGTAACGGACACTCGCGGTTATATCGAAAACGGCGGAGTCCGTTACTGGCAGGTCACTATCAAAATCGGTTTTCGTATCGAAGGCTAAAAACAGGCCTCCAATACTACTTATTGAGCTTGGTAAACTTGGCGCCTTCGAGCGTCAAGTTATACATCAACCCTTTGTTACTGAAGACAAAGCCAACAATCGGATCTTTGATATCAGTAGTATTGATATCTTCACCCACGCCCCATTCAACTACTGCTACCGAACCATCAACCCCGGCTTTCCAACCCTCGCTGTCACGAAATTGTTTTAAAGCCTGATCATTCATAAATACCAGGATCACCGTTTTTTGTTGGGCTCCCAATTGAAAGCCGATCGAGGCACCCGCAGTATTGTAATAATCCACAGTGCTGCCGCCGATGCGAAGTGCACCTTCACCATATTCACCGCCAATACCAAATCCGGCTTTAATGACATCCGGAAAAACTAATACGCCTTTTGCTTTTTCGAGGAAACGATCTCCACCAGAAACTTCACTCTTGAAACGTTTCAGAGCTTCATCGACTTTGATATCAATTTCAGTGGCAGATGCTGCTTGGGATGGTGCAGATAGAGTAAACAATGCAAAAGCGAAAAATATCGCTAATAAAACAGGGAGATAAAACATTTGTCGGTATAACATGCTGAAAATCCTCAACGACGTTATTGGGATTTCAAAATAGCATGCGAAATGAATACAGGGAAGTAGGTCGGTCAATGCGCCGATAAAGCGCATTGACCCGGATTAGAAGTGTCGAGCCTAGGGTTTGTTGCTCTTTCATATCCACCACTGCTGGCGGCTATTTTTGTGTCCGACAAGGCGGAAAGCACGCAGTGTAGCCTTCCTACATAAGTGATTGACAAATGAGTCTGGAACTCATTTGAACAGCTTAGCTGGCCGCGTAGCGGTGAAATACAGGGATGTATTTCATACAACGCAGGCGGCCGCAAAAATAGTCACAGCCCTTCAGCTCACAACAGAGGCGGAGATGTAAGACCAACAAGCCCTAGTTATTAATACCAAGACTTTTAAGGTACTCATCATAGCTGCCGGTAAAGTCAGTGATACCTTCATTTTCCATATCAAACACACGTGTTGCCAATGACGATACAAATTCACGGTCATGGGAGACGAAGATCAATGTGCCTTCGTAATTTTCCAATGCCAGGTTAAGTGATTCGATAGATTCCATATCCATATGGTTGGTCGGCTCATCCATCACCAGAATATTGGGTTTTTGCAAAATAAGCTTGCCGAACAACATGCGGCCTTTTTCACCACCAGACAGCACATTGACCTTTTTATCGATCATATGACCGGAGAACAGCAGGCGGCCTAGAGTGCCACGAATAACCTGTTCATCATCTTCAGGGCTACCCCATTGGGACATCCACTCAAACAGAGTCATATTGTTTTTAAACAGATGATCATGATCCTGTGCGTAATAACCGATATTGGCATTTTCCGACCATTTTACATTGCCGGATTTTGGGGCCAGTTCACCGACCAGTGTTTTCACAAAGGTGGTTTTACCGATACCGTTAGGACCAATCACGGCAATTTTTTCACCCACTTCTGCCATAAAACTGAAGTTTTCAAACAGCGGTTTTTCGTTATCGTAGCCCTGTGTCAGCTTGCTGACTTCCAGTGCATTTCGGAACAGTTTCTTTTCCTGATTAAAACGAATAAACGGATTCACCCGGCTGGAAGGTTTAATGTCATCCAGCTGAATTTTTTCCATTTGTTTTTGACGGGACGTTGCCTGTTTTGCTTTGGAAGCATTGGCAGAGAATCGTGAGACGAATTCCTGCAGCTCTTTGATCTGCGCTTTTTTCTTCGCATTGTCTGATTGCAGACGTTCACGTGCCTGGGTGGAAGCAATCATGTATTCATCATAATTTCCTGGATAAATACGTAATTCGCCGTAATCCATATCGGCCATATGAGTACAGATACGATTGAGGAAATGGCGATCATGCGAAATGATGATCATGGTGCTGCTACGTTGGCTTAATACCTCTTCCAGCCAGCGAATAGTGTTGATATCCAAATGGTTGGTCGGCTCATCGAGCAACATAATATCGGGATCAGCAAACAGTACCTGAGCCAGCAGAATACGTAGTTTCCAACCGGGAGCGATTTCGCTCATCGGGCCATAATGCTGTTCAACCGGAATACCGACGCCTAATAATAATTCTCCAGCTCGGGATTCAGCAGTGTAACCGTCCATTTCCGCATATTGACCTTCCAGTTCAGCGACTTTCAGACCATCTTCTTCACTCATTTCCGGCAAGTTATAAATGCGATCGCGCTCACGATGCACATCCCATAAATCAGGTTGCCCCATAATCACCACGTCAATAACGCGTTGATCCTCGTAAGCAAACTGATCCTGTTTTAATACGGCATAAGATTCATTGGGGTCGTAACTCACATTACCGGAGGTGGGCTCTTGGACGCCGGCCAGAATTTTCATAAACGTCGATTTCCCGCAACCATTGGCGCCAATCAGACCGTAGCGATTGCCACCACCGAATTTGACCGAGACGTTTTCGAACAGGGGCTTGGCCCCGAATTGCATGGTAATGTTAGCAGTGCTTAACAAAGTTAAAATCCTGTATCTAAAGGAGAAATTCAGACGTGCTGAAAAAACCCGCCATTATACATGGTCTGATGGGTTACCGATAAGGTTCAGTTTTTGTTGCCTGCTGAGTTTCTTGATTGCAGCTTCCCGACGGCTGGCACTGCTGCGATCAGGATGCTGTTCCTGATACACCACTTTGTGAGCATCACTGGTATGAAAAAAACGCGCCCCACCGTTATGGTTTTGATGCTGTTTTAAACGACGTTCTAAATCAGTGGTTATACCGGTGTAAAGATAACCATTAGCAGCTTGAATGATATACAGCGTCCATTCAGTCTTTGTCATTAAATTCAAGCGCCACCGAATTAATACAATAGCGCAGGCCAGTAGGGGCGGGGCCGTCATCAAATACATGACCCAAATGGGCTTCACATTGCTGACAGCGAACTTCGGTACGATCCATATTGTGGCTGTAATCCGGATGATGAGTCACCACTCCATGCTCAAGCTGTGAGGAAAAACTTGGCCAACCGCAACCGGCATCAAATTTGTCATCAGAAGCAAATAAGGCCTGGCCACAGCAAACACAGTGATAACACCCATTCTCATCGTGATCGACATATTCCCCGGAAAAAGCTGGTTCTGTGCCCGCCTGCCGGGTGATGCGATATTGTTCTTCGTTAAGTTGTTGGCGCCACTGTGCATCCGTTTTTAAATCAGAGTTCATTTTGCTCATCTCATTGCAACGTGTCGGGCATTGTATAAAAAACTGCAAAGCAAAGCACACTTGTGTGCTAATGACTTCGGATCGCCTGTTGGATCGCGCTGCGCATTGAAGGAAATTGTTTTAACAAAATCTGCATGCCCTCAATATCAAACGCATCAATCCGTTCCAGCAACTGGCTGGCATATCGATCCAGTGTGTCAATTTGATGATTGCCAGCCAGTCTGGCGATTTCGTGGGCAAAGTTTTTAATGTCGGTCATGCTGTTACTTTGGGTGGCTAAACGCCATATTTCATCGATATCGGTTTGAAAATGATTAAAAATCGATAACAGCTGTTCTTTGTCCAGCATTGACCAATCCTGCTGTGGTGCTTTTATAACGTCAACGTCAACCGTCTGGTATCGTAAAAATACGCTCAGCGCATGAAACAGTTCGTTGCGTAAAACAGGTTTTCGCAGATAGGCATCAAAATGGTCCAATCTATCCTGTTCATAGGCGTCTTTCATTACTGAAGCTGTCAGTGCAACCACAGGTAAATCCGGTTTAATCATTTTGATTTGTTTTGCGGCTTCATAACCGTCCATCACTGGCATACGAATATCCATCAACACGAGGTCTACCGGATTCTTTTTAACAAAATCCACAGCCAGCTGACCATTTTCAGCTTCACTGGTTTGAATAAGGCTGTTGATAAAATGCTGACGTATCAGTTCCCGGTTATGCGCGACATCATCAACGATTAGCATATGGGCCGGCTCAAAACGTATATGGCTGGCATCAAAAGCTAACGCCTGCTGACGAATTTTGTCACTGGCAATGGCGGCAATATCAATTCCTGGTAAATCAATACTGAATACTGACCCTTCACCACTTTTACTCTGCAGATGGATATGACCACCCATCATCTCAATCAAGCGGCGGGTGATTGACAAGCCAAGACCGGTCCCACCGTATTTGCGAACATCCTGGCCTGATTGCTGGGCAAAAATTTCAAATATATGTTCAACCTCAGCTTCGGGAATACCAATACCAGTGTCTTCAACCCGGATATGTAAATCCAGTTTACTGAGATGATCATCTACATTATCGGCATGAACGTGAATACGTATATGACCGGTATCAGTGAATTTGACAGCATTACTGATTAAATTAAATAACACCTGTCTGAGACGAGTGGCATCGAGTAACAGGCCATGGGGTAAATCGGGATCTATATCTAAATGTAACGCCAAATCCTTATTGCGGATTTGCAGAACAAACATATTGGCTATTTCATCAAACAGCTGATGAGGATCGGTAGCGGATTTATTGAGTTGCAGTTTTCCGGCTTCAATCTTCGATAAATCAAGAATATCGTTGATCAGCAGTAAAAGGGTATTACCTGCACTGCGGATGGTTTTAATAAATGATTTAAGCCTGGGCTCTGTAACCTGCTCGTCCAGCAGTTCGGTAAACCCCAGAATAGCGTTCATTGGGGTGCGGATTTCATGACTCATATTGGCGAGAAATTGTGATTTGGCCAAATTCGCTGCTTCAGCATGGGTCTTGGATTCTTTTAGTGAATCTTCAAGTGCAATACGATCATCCATATTCATGAAAAAACCCAGAAAAGCCGGCTTGCCTTGATATTGAATCGAAATTATTGAAAATAATCCCTGGATGATCTGTCCATTCCGAGTTTTGATTTTGAGCATCATTCCATTAATTTCGCCCTCCGAAGCAAGCTGTTCCAGGACTTGTTTACGTTGCGTAATATCTGCATAAAACTCCTGAACTTTGATGGTTTTCTGTAACTTAGCTGAAAATCCTAATTCTTCATAACAATGCTCATTGGCTAGCAGAATATGGCCATCCTCTGCGGAAGTAACCATCAGGCTCATTGGCATCACATTAATCAAATGCAATAGCTGCGCCTCACTATCCCGAAGTTTCTGCTCTGAAATAAGGCGTTTATCTACTTCAGCACGTAAGCGACGATTCCAGTAGAAGCTGGCAAGCAGGAAAATCAGCAAGATTGTTACAACCTGGATCAACAGCGTGTAATTGGTACGTTCAATGGTATTAACTGACATCCATTGCTGATCGATTGTGCGCCTCTCTTCGGCTGTAATTGATGCAAGGGCTTTATTGATAATTGTTAATAGCTCGGGATGCCCCTTGACGATGCCCATATGCAAAGCAGGAGAGTATTCCCTGATAATGCTGGTATTGAGATGTGTTAATCCGGATTGACTGGCGGTATAGGTGATGGTTGCGATAATATCAAAATAGGCATCTATTTCTTCGGCAGCTAACATCGACAGTCCCTCACGTACAGAAGGGACATAAACAATATCGATTTCCGGGTAATAGGCCAGCAAAATAGATTCAGCAAAATAACCTTTCACCACACCGACAGGTTTGTTACTGAAGTCAGCCAGGCTGGTGAGATGACCGAATTTGGTTGTAGCGATGGCCAGTGGGTAATCCAGATAGGGAATCGATAAATCGAGAAAGGTTTCACGAAACGTATTGCGTGAAAGGGCGGCAATGAGCTCTATCTCTTTGGTTTGGGCTGCATCAATAACAGACTGCCAGTCAGTGAAGGGTTCGAGCTGAAATTGCAGGCCGGTCTGTTTGCTGATGAGATTTAGATAGTCAGCACTGATGCCTTTGTGCTGACCATTTTTATCAATAAAATCAAATGGTGGCCAATACGGATCAACCCCAATCCTGACAACGGAGTGTTGGTCTATCCACTGTTGTTCTTTTTCGGTTAAATCCAGTCGGCTTTGCTCATAAGGTAAGACTTCAAATGCACTGCTATCACTGACAACTGCGTACCATTTGTCAATAATTTGCTGTTTTTCAGCCGCGGTAATTGCCGATAACGATTTATCAATAATGCTATGCAGTAATGGATAACGTTTATCAATTGCGACGGAGGTATCTGTTGTGAAGCTCGGTACTTTGGCGACCACTCGAAGATTGGAAAGGTAACGCTGTTTGATGACATTGGTAGCAACAGCAATATTCCCGATATAGGCGTCGGCTTGAGCAAACGAAACGGCTTCCAGTGATTCATCATTGGAATCAGTCAGCAGCAGATCCAAATTCGGGTAATTGATGTTCAGCCAGGTATGCAGGTAGGAATCTTCATTTACAGCAACAGTAAGGCCAATCAAATCATCCATTGACTGAATATCATCACGATGTTGCTGAACAATAATACCCAGTGAGAGGCTCACGTAGGGCTTGGAAAATAACAAAAATTCCTGACGTTGTTGAGTCGCCGCGGCGCAGCTCAGGCCCATGATTTCGCCTGCTCGCATTTTTTCCATGGTGTTGGCCCAGACATCAGCTACCACGGTGATTTTAAGACCGCTTTTTTCACTAATGAGCGCTAACACATCAGAGGCGATACCATCATGTTCGCCTTCTTCATTGAGAAAATCATAGGGTGCCCAACTGAAATCGGCACCCAGTGTGACTTCAGGATTAGCGGCAATCCAGGCCTGTTCTTGTTCAGTAAATGTCAGTGCCGATAATCGGCAGCTGATAAACAGCAGGAAAAAAAATAATAACCAGTTAGTTTTGATCGGAAATAGCCACAAATTCATCAATATGTTCCAGCAGTATGCTCACCAGATAGGGATCAAACTGGCTACTGCTGTGTTTCCTGATGTAGTCCAAGGTGTCTTCAAGGGACCAGGCTTCTTTGTAGACCCGTTTATGCATTAACGCATCAAACACGTCAATCAAACCAACGATACGACCGTAGATATGAATATCCTGTCCTTTGAGTCCTTGGGGATAACCGCTGCCATCCCATTTTTCATGGTGCTGGTGAGCGATGATAGCGGCAGCTTTGGTGTATTTGCGTTTGGAATTATGAAGAATTTTAAAGGCACGCGTGGTATGCGTTTTCATGATGGCAAATTCATCTTCAGTGAGTTTACCGGGTTTATGCAAAATCGAGTGGGGAATAGTGATTTTACAAATATCATGCATTGGCGCGGCATGAAACAGGATATCGGCATCTTCGTCTGTCAGACTTTCATGATATAACGCTAATAACCTGGAACACTCGGCTACCCGACGAATATGTTTGCCGGTTTCATCTGAAGTTGACTCCATTAACTCAGTCAGCACATAAATCATTTCCAGTTGATTCTGTTCCAGCTCGGTCATCAGCCGTTGCTGATTCTGTTCGTATTTGTGCTGTAGAGAAAGGTTATTTTGTTGCAGGAGTTTTTTAGCGCGATATAAAGAAAGATGAGTATTGACTCTGGCCAGCAGTTCTTCGGCATGAAACGGTTTACAGAGGTAGTCGACTGCGCCAGCATGAAATCCCTGGCTTATCGAATCTACGTCGACCTTGGCCGTAACAAAAATAATCGGGATATCCTGAAGGCGGGGTTCTGCCTTGATGCGTCGGCAAACTTCATAACCATCCATTTCAGGCATCATAATATCAAGCAGAATCAGGTCATATTCATGCGTTTTCATTAGCGCAAGGGCTTCCTGACCTCGGGTGGCAAATGACAGGTTGTAAGGCTCTTCCTTAAGAAAATTCATCGCTACCTGAATATTGTCAGGTACATCATCGACGATTAAAACATTGGCGCTATTATCCATCGCGATTCCTTGTGTGCAGATACTGTTGCGGCAATCCTTTGTTGACTGCAAATGGTAGCTGCTGAAAATAACAGTAACTATATTACTTGTCTATCCGTCTCAATAATCTGGGGTAAATCAAATTGTTGCAAATTAATAAGCTCTGACTGAAAACCTGATAGTTGAGTTGCAATGATGAGTAATAAAATCGAAGCAAGTATGATGTGATTTTAACTTTGGGGTGGGTAGCAAAAATGGTTCTGCAGAAAGCGCCTGAATGGCAGGCTTTACTTGAGAGGGAATTTGAACAGCCTTATATGCAGCAGCTAAAGGCTTTTTTACAGCAGCAGAAAAACCAGCAGAAAGTGATATATCCTCACTCATCCAACTGGTTTCATGCCCTGGAAACAACGCCGCTATCTAACGTAAAAGTTGTCATTCTCGGACAGGATCCCTATCACCAGCCAGGACAGGCGCATGGTTTATGCTTTTCAGTCAAACCCGGTGTGGCAATTCCACCTTCGTTAATGAATATCTATAAAGAACTGAATAATGACCTTGGTATTGCTCCTGCAAAACATGGTTACCTGGAAGCTTGGGCCAAGCAAGGTGTTTTATTACTGAATGCTGTATTGACGGTGGAACATGGACAAGCCAATGCGCATCAGGGAAAAGGTTGGGAACAATTTACTGATCGAGTGATCAGTGTGGTCAATCAACAGCGTGATAATGTGGTGTTTATGCTGTGGGGCAGTTATGCCCAGAAAAAAGGGGCTGCTATTGACAACCAGCGGCATCTGGTTTTAAAAGCACCGCATCCATCACCATTGTCAGCTCACCGCGGTTTTCTCGGTTGCAAGCATTTCAGCCAGGCTAATGACTATTTACAGCAACACGGACAAACACCTATTGATTGGCAGTTACCGTCATCAGTTTAGATTTTTTGTTTAGATTTAACCAACAGCAGAGATTTATCCAATACAGCCGATGGGCAGGCTTGATACAATTCGCGCCATGATAAATTTCAGCCAACTTTCTTTACGCCGCGGACCCCGACTACTGTTTGAAGCTGCCAATCTGGTGATTCATCCCGGACAACGTATCGGTTTGACCGGCGCCAATGGCACCGGTAAATCCAGTCTGTTTGCGATGATCCGCAATGAAATACATGCTGACAGCGGTGATCTGACGTTTCCTGAATCCTGGGTGATTGCTCATGTTGCACAAGAAACGCCCGCGGTTGATACAACTGCTCTTGACTATGTGTTGCAGGGCGATGCTGAACTGAGTCAACTTCTCACACAATTGGCACAAGCAGAACAGAACAATGATGGTCATTTGCAAACCCAGCTGCATGACAAAATAGGCTTGATTGATGGATACACCGGAAGAAGCCGGGCTGCAAAATTATTGCATGGATTAGGGTTTACTGCTGAGCAGCAGGAACACCCGGTCAGAACCTTTTCAGGTGGCTGGCGTATGCGACTTAACCTTGCCCAGGCATTGATGTGCCGTAGTGACTTATTGTTGCTGGATGAGCCCACCAATCATTTGGATCTCGAAGCTGTCTATTGGTTAGAAGAATGGCTACGCAGTTATGCGGGAACGCTGCTGGTAATTTCCCATGATCGTGAGTTTCTCGATCGAGTGGTTACCCATATCGCCCATATCGAACAACAACGCATCAAACTGTATACCGGTAATTATTCTGACTTTGAAATCGCTCGTGCCGAGCATCTGGCAAATCAGCAGTCGGCTTATCAGAAACAACAATCTGAAATCGCCCACATCCGTGATTTTGTTAATCGATTCAAGGCAAAAGCGACTAAAGCCAAGCAGGCTCAAAGTCGTATCAAAGCCTTGGAGCGCATGGAAAAGATCGCTCCGGCGCATGTTGATTCGCCGTTTCATTTCAGCTTTTTTCAGCCGCGACGTTTAACCACTCCAATTTTAGCGCTGGATAAAGCCAGTGTTGGTTACCAGCAAACACCGTTAATTGATAATATCAAGCTCCACCTTGCTCCCGGCGATCGTATTGGTTTGTTAGGCCCAAACGGTGCCGGTAAATCGACATTAATCAAACTGATTGCCGGTGAACTGGAACCGCTCAGTGGCAAACGTCGGGAAGGCAAAGATATTGTTATCGGCTATTTTGCCCAACACCAATTAGAACAATTACGTCCTGATGAGAGTGCGTTGAAGCATTTGCAGCGATTGGACCCCATGGCGACCGAACAGGATTGCCGTAATTTTCTGGGCGGTTTTGGCTTTAATGGTGATACTGCTCTGGAACCGGTTGCACCATTTTCTGGTGGCGAAAAAGCCAGGCTGGTTCTGGCCCTGCTGGTTTATCAGCGTCCGGCTTTATTGTTATTAGATGAACCTACCAATCATCTTGATCTGGAAATGCGGCTGGCGTTGACCATGGCTTTGCAGGAGTACGAAGGAGCATTAGTGGTGGTCTCGCATGATCGCTATTTCCTGCGCAATGTCACCGATGATCTCTGGCTGGTAGCTGATGGCAAAGCCGCTGCTTTTGAAGGTGACCTTGATGATTACCGGCAGCTGCGTTTAGGCCGTGAAACGGTTAATGCTTCTGCTGATAAAAGTCCTGCCGTCAACAATGGCAAAAAACTGGATCGACAGGCGGCAGCACAACAGCGTCAGAAATTACAGCCTTTGCGTAACCAGGTTAAAAAGGCAGAGCAAGTCCTCGATAAACAGAATGCTGAACTTGCCAAAATTGAATTACAACTCGCTGATACAACGCTGTATGAAGCGGCCAATAAAGAAAAGCTCAAAGACCTGTTACAACAGCAAGCTGCCACCAAGGCGGCATTGGAACAGGCTGAAATGGACTGGCTTGAAGCCAGTGAAATACTTGAAAACGCAGAAACTGCAGAGGTTTAATCCGTGGCATTATTGTCTTTAAAACAGCTGACCGTCAGTTATGGTGGCCCAAATTTACTTGATAAAGTCGACTTTCAGCTCGATAAAGGTGAACGGGTTTGTCTGGTTGGCCGTAACGGCGCTGGTAAATCCACCTTGATGAAAGTCATTGCGGGAGAGATCACCCCTGATGGTGGTGAGATGGTGGGCTTGCAAGAATTGAAAATTGCCCGGCTGGAGCAGGAAGTACCGGCTGGCACGGCTGGCAGTGTGTTTGATGTTGTCGCTGCCGGACTGGGCGAAGTTGGGCCTCTGCTAGTGGAATATCACCATATTGTTCAGCAACTCGAACACGATAGCAGTGAACAAATCCTCAACAAGCTGGAAAAAGCTCAACATAAACTCGAAGCAGTGGATGGCTGGAGTCTGGAACAGCAGGTTGAAACCGTCATTTCCCGTTTATCGCTGGATGCAGATGTTGAGTTTTCCAGTTTATCCGGCGGGATGAAAAGACGGGTTCTCCTGGCTCAGGCACTGGTACGCCAACCGGATATTTTATTACTGGATGAGCCAACCAACCATCTGGATATCAGTTCTATCACCTGGCTAGAAGGTTTTCTGAAAAGTTATGGTGGTACCTTATTGTTCATTACACATGACCGCAGCTTTTTACAGGCCTTGGCCACCCGTATTGTGCAGTTGGATCGTGGGCAACTGGTGAGTTTCCCGGGTGATTACAAAAGCTTTCTGGAGAAACGTGAAGCTTTACTGTCGGCCGAAGCAGAGCAAAATGCACAGTTTGATAAAAAACTGGCTCAGGAAGAAGTTTGGATTCGTCAGGGCATCAAAGCACGTCGCACACGTAATGAAGGACGGGTGAGAGCGTTGGAGAAGCTGCGCCGGGAACGTGGTCAACGCCGTGAGGTGTTAGGCAATGTGTCGATGAAGATCCAGGAAGGCGATCGGAGTGGCAAGCTGGTGGTCGAAGTTGAGAATATCAGTCAGGCCTTTGATGGCCGACAGTTATTCAAAGATTTCTCAACGGTCATTCAGCGCGGTGATCGCATTGGTATTATCGGACCCAATGGCTGTGGTAAAAGTACGTTGCTGTCGATTCTACTGGGTCGGGCTGAACCTCAATCGGGTACGGTGCGCTTAGGTACTAATCTGCAAGTGGCGTATTTTGATCAATTACGTAGCCAGTTGGATGAAGAGGCCAGTGTTGTAGATAACGTCGGGCAGGGTAGAGACTTTGTTGAAATTAATGGCAGTCCTAAACATGTGATTGGTTATCTGCAAGATTTCCTGTTCACCCCAGATCGTGCAAGAACACCGGTAAAAGCCTTGTCTGGCGGTGAGCGTAACCGTCTCTTACTGGCAAAATTATTTACTCAGCCAGCCAATTTATTGGTTTTGGATGAGCCAACCAATGATCTGGATGCGGAAACGCTGGAATTGCTGGAAGACTTGTTGCTGGGCTTTACCGGCACCATGCTGTTGGTCAGCCATGATCGAAGCTTTCTGAATAATGTGGTGACCAGTTGTATCGTATTCGATGAAGATAAACAGGTCCGTGAATATGTTGGTGGTTATGATGATTGGCTGGCACAACGCCAAAAGACTGTTAAACAGGAAAAGCCTGCAGCCAAACTTGAACCTGCTTCTGCTGCAAAATCGGTTAAGAAAAAGTCGACACTAACGTATCAGCAGCAACTGGATTTGAAAGCGTTGCCGCTAGAGATTGAACGACTGGAGCAACAAATTGCGGCGTTAACAGAAAAAATGGCAGCAGCTGATTTTTATCAGCAGGATGCTAATAAGATTAAACAAGTTCAAACACAGATGGCAGAGTTAGAAAAATCTCTGGAAGCAGCCTTTGATAAATGGGCAGAACTGGAAGCGTTGCAAAACGCCTAATCTGAAATTTACAGACGCAAGCCAATGGGGGGGATACATGGATGTATCTCACAAAAGGCGCTCCTCGTGCCTTGATTGACGCTTTTTCAGCTCACACCAGAGGCGGAGATGAAAGATAAACAAGCCCTAAAATAAAAAAGCCGCTGTCCTGGTAACAAGACAGCGGCTCTTTTTTGTTATTTTATTCGTCTAATAACGCATCACGATTATCTTCGCGGATGCGTGGCAAGATCCACATTTCATACATGGATACCACCCACATAAATGCAAATGATAATGCCATTGCGCCACCACCAATGATAACGAACCAGGCAAAATTAGGATGCAGTTTAGTCAACCACCAGGCGCTGATATCGATTAACAAAAAGATATATGGCATGGAAATGACGATAACTTTCAAAGGTTTAGGTACACCTGCTGCCAAACTGAATATCAAGCCAACAAACATAAAGATAAAGGCGATACCAAATAAGTGAATATGCGAAACACGGGCAAGTGATGCAATACTGGCACCGGTATCAACGACAGCACGTTCTTTTATCTGTTTGAAATCGGAATAGTCTGGAACGGCACCACCAGCTTCAGCGTTATGACAGATAATACATTTGGCATCAAAAATCTGTCTGATGCCGTCATTTTCATAGGCTTCTTCTGTTGCTCCAGCATGTACCCAACTAATGATTTTTTCACGTTCATCGTCGGTTGCCATCGGTTTCATCGAACCATGCAGTTTATTTTCGAGCAGTGAATTAGTTCTGTTTCCGTAATAGCTGTAAACGATATCATCAACTGAGAGACCATATTTACCGTCAGCCAGACCATGGGTAAGCTGAATTTGCACAATTGCCATCAGGTAACCTACTGCCACCACAACCAAATAACCGGTAAAAAGTGCTTTTAATGAGGTGCCTTGACTTGCGAGATTCAGGTTGTGATTTCTTGCCATGTTGTTTCCCTTATTTTTATTGTGTTTATTTTAGTACATAGCGCTTTTACTGAGTAGTAAAAAAACTATTTATTTGCCAAAAACCTGCTGCAAAATCTCCGAAGTACGTGCCGCAGGATTGTCACGGATTTTTTGCTCCTCCTCTGCTAACATAACAAACAATCCATTGAGCGCTTGGTCAGTTACATAATCCTGCAGATCCATATCCAACTCCTGACCTACTACAGGCACTGAACTGAGTTTATCGTTTAGCTGATTGTAATAGCGGGTTGCACCCACTTCATTCAATGATGTATCGATTACAGGCTCAAATAAGTCAGCGAGCTTGCCACGAGTACGATCTTCAAAAAACCGTGTGGCAGCATCATTCTCGCCATTCAAAATATTACGGGCATCGTCAATGGTCATACTTTTAATAGCATCGATCATGATTGAGGTTGCCTGTGGTGCGGCTTTTTCTGCCGCCCGATTGATACTTTGTTCAAAATCATCTGCCATTTTATTCAGGCCCAGCTGACGCATTAATCCAGCTGCTTGTTGTACGCGAGGAGGTAATGGAATGTGGATTTTCGGGTTGTTTAGATAACCTCCCTCTTTACTGACATTTTCGACAGCTTTTCTGGTGCCGACTTCTAACGCTTCTTTTAGGCCGTTGGCAATCGTGTCAGAACTTAAATCCGTGTCTTCCGATGTGCCCAGCGCGGTAGTACCAGATTTACTGAAGTCTTCGAGGAATTTTTTCCAGTCAGCATGGCTGGGTGATGTTGCCATTAAAAAAAATATAAAAAGTGCCGAAGTAACCATTACTGAAAATTTCATGCTGTAAATCCTTACCTGTTCAGCTTCGATAGTGCCTGTATGACTCTATAAGCGTCAAGTTATCCATTATTATCAATTGGAATAACGCACAAAAAAAAGCCGGTTAATTGCTTAACCGGCTTTTCATGTCTATCGGATCTGGTTATCAGCTAGGGACAACGTTTTCCGCTTGTGGACCTTTTTGACCCTGTGTCACTTCCATAGTGACAGCTTGGCCTTCTTTCAGAGTTCTAAAACCATCTGATTTAATCGCGCTGTGATGTACAAATACATCTGGACCATCGGCGCGTTCAATAAAACCGAATCCTTTTGCGTCATTGAACCATTTCACTGTGCCTGTAACTTGCTCTGCCATATCAACCTCAATATCTTAAATCTTCTGCTAACTTAACTCCTAAGTCAGCTTACACTACCCCTTAAAAAAGGGGTTAATCGCATTGTACGCCCAAAATTTAACAAAAAGTCACATTTATTTTGACCATAACAACTTTTTTTTTGCTTAAAAAACACGTTAAGAAAGCGGAAAAAAAACGCTTAACCGTTGAATCTATTATGTTTACCGGTAAGGCAGTATTCAAAAAATTCATTTTTAATAACTATTCTGAATCTCAGTTTGGCAGCTGTAAAAGCGGATAAAATGCGCGATTTTGCCTTTAACATAGGCTAAACCGGCTTGAAATCAGCTGGCTTTTCAGAACCGTCTCCAAAGAAAAATTTCTCTAATTCGGTTCTCAGAAAAGTCTGGGATTTTGGATCAGCCAATGATAAACGATACTCATTAATTAACATGGTTTGATGCGCTACCCACATTTGCCAGGCTTCTTTAGAGACTGTTTCATAGATTTTTTTCCCCAGTTCACCAGGATAAGGGGGAAAATCGAGTGCCTCTGCTTCTTTGTTGAGTTTTACACAATGCACAGTACGTGTCATAGCATCCTCTCGGTTGATGATAAAAATTGAATTAATTGTTTAACCGGAGCAGGTAAGCCCAAAGTTAACGCCTGATCTATTTTAACCCAGATATGTCTATTATTCTCAGCCACAAGGTGGATTGGCTCAGCAGTAAACAAATAAGGGGTTATAGTTAATTTGAAGTGACTGAAAACATGTTTGATTTCAGGCAATGACGATTCCAGTAAGGTATTTTTTATCGGCAAACGGTTATCTGGTGCCTCTGCAGTTTTACCCTCTGGAAAACTCCATAGCCCCCCCCATATGCCATTTTGCGGACGTTGTTCCAATAATATGTGGTTATTTTGATCTATATAGATAAACCAGTTGGTCTGACGTACAGGTTGGATTTTTTTAGCTTTACGTACCGGGAATAAAGTCGGCTCACCGGATGCAAAAGCCTGGCAATCAGTTTGAAGAGGGCATTGCTGGCAGGCTGGGCGACTGCGGGTGCACAAGGTGGCTCCCAGGTCCATTTGTGCCTGAATATAATTAGCAATGCGATGTTCGGGCAATAATGTCTCGGCTCGCTGCCACATTGCAGCTTCTACGTGTTTCTCACCTGGCCAGACATTAATGGCATCATATCGCGCCAAAACGCGTTTTACGTTGCCATCCAGAATCGGATAGCGCTGATGAAAGGCCAGCGCCATAATGGCTCCGGCAGTAGAACGACCAATTCCTGGCAAATCCAAAAGCGCCTGAAAATCCTCTGGCACCTTTGCGTCATGATGCTGTTGCATCTGAACAGCTGCCTTATGCAGATTTCGTCCACGGGCATAATATCCAAGCCCTGACCATAAGCCGAGGACATCATCTATATGGGCATCTGCCAGAGCGTTAATGTCCGGGAAACGATCAATAAAACGCTGGTAATACGGAATAACGGTAGCAACCTGAGTTTGCTGAAGCATCACTTCAGAAAGCCATACATGATAAGCCGATGGTTTTTGCTGCCATGGCAAATCCTTACGACCGTGATGGTCATACCAGGCTAATAAACGTTCACTGAAGCTGTTAGTCAAAATAGAATCAGGCCATGTTCCTTTGTGAACACGGCCTAGAATAAACTTTTCAGTTTTTCCTTCAACAAGTCCTCTTCTGAGGGTTCATCTGCAGAGTCTGCCTCATCGGATGTTTGCTCATCGGTAGCAGGCTCTTCAGTAGTTTCATCAGAAGTTGAAGATTTTGAATCGCCACCCAGTTTCTTACCCAGTAATCCACCAAGCTCATCACCCAGTTTTTCTTTTAGTTTTTCTTCAGCTTTGGCTTTAATTTCACCAGTGGCCTGTTCTTTTAAGACAGAGGCCAAATCCACTTTGGGTCTTGGATTATCAAAACTGCCGGTAATTTTTACCGGAATGGTAATCCCTTTCAGATCTTCAAGAGTTTTGCCTCCCTGGCCTTCAGCTGAACCGACGATTGAAACGCGAACAGCATAATCAATGACTTCTCTGGGGAGATCAATATCACCCGCACCGGTGACTCGCAATAATGGAGACATTAACTCAAGGTCCTGATTATTTACGATGCCTTCATTGGCGGTGAATGTGCCTTTCAGGCTGCTGAAATCAGTTTGCACCGGTTCGTTAGTCTCTGCAGCTTTTTGTCCGGACAGAACAGCCTTAGCCTGGCGAATGGCTTCGGCAATATTAATGCCTTTTAATGCGCCATCCGTAAAAGAAAATGCACCATTACCGTTCAGACTTTGTTTGATGGCATCAATATCTTTACCACTGCCATTGAGCTTTACATTGGCATTTGCTGTGCCGGCAATACGATCATTACCGGTCAGATCTTTTAATAGGGGACCGGCCTGAACCCCTTGCAGGTTTTCATCTACTGCAAGCTTCAAATTGTCACCACGGGCATCAAGATTGACATTACCTTGATACTTTCCCTGATATAACTCTGCAGCCAGGGGACTCAGTTTGATCAGACCATCTTTTGCATCAATAGTAATGACAATGTTTTCACTGTTAATGCCACTGACTTTGAGTTTGCCAATTTTCAAACTGCCTTTGGCGTTGATGTCCCGCAGTGTTTCCAATGGTAATTCACTGGAGCCGCCGGCTGCAGATGAAGCAGGTGTAGAAACTTCTTTAGCCGTTTTATCCTCAACTTCTTCTTTCGCTGGTGGTAAATAGCGATCAGCATCAATTTGATCCAGCATCAGATTAAATGTGTAAGCGGGTTTTTCGAAATTGTTGATACCAAATTGACCGGTTAATTGACTTTGATCCAGGGTCAATTGTAAATCTTTGGTATTAAGCGATTGTTTGCTGCCACTGATTTCACTACTCAGCTGAACCAGTTCCAATGTACTATTATCGGCCATTTCAGGCAGTTCAATTTTTAAATCTTCGGCTAATTTACGCAGGTTGAAAGGTTTCACCTGGATATTGCCATTATATGCCAGATCATCAGACAGGATTTTCTCCGCCAGTATTCGTCCATTCATCGTCAGATCTGCAAATTTGATGGCAAGATCATTAACCTGCAATGTTTCATCTGCGAGATTAGCTATGAGGTTGCTTGTGACATCCAGTTTGCTTTTGCCACCGGGTAGATTTTTATCTTCAATATCCGCGCTGATAACAAGATTTGTAATGCTGTGTTGTTGCGATGCCAGATTGGCTTCGATTAAACCCTCTATATTGGCGTCGATATTTTGTTCAGATCCGGTAGCTTGTAAATTAATTGCTAAATTTTGGATTGTCACCAATTCACTCGCCATGTTGGCATGAATGTCAGCTTGAAGGTCCAGATTAGCCTGTTGCAATGGCATTGCAGAACTATTGGCAACGGTATTGAGCTTCAGTGACTCCAGTGCGTAGATCTGCTTTTCAAGATCGACGATTACCTTACTCTCAAGTTCGATATGTGCTTTGACTTCAGGCTTACTGCTGATCAAATCAAACGACGTTGTAAGTGAAGTGGGATCGCCGGGAGCCAGAGGATCGGTCTCCAGATTAAGATTACGTAACTGGAAGTTTTCATCTTTGCTGGCATCAGACCACAATACATTGGCATTGGTTAGTTTAATGCCGGCAATTTTTACTGCAGATAATCCACTGGATGGCTCGTCCGAAACGCTGTCAGATTCAGCTGAAGGGGGTTGTTCTACTTCATCACTGGTTTTTGTCAGATCATCCCAGTTGGTCACACCTTCTTTATTGGTCTCCAGATTCAGCAACAGACCGTCGAGCACAATGGTGTCCATTTCCAGCTGTTTTTTCAGCAGAGGCATCAGTTTAATGCGAATTTCGGCAGCTTCGACGCTGGCAAAAGATTCGGCTTTAAAGCCACTGGCATTGCTAAGTGATAATGGTCCGAGTTCTAAAGCTATCCAGGGAAACACCGATAGCTCGATATCACCTTGCAAAGTCAATTTACGCCCTGTGGTTTTTTCAACCTGCGCTGCAATCTCATCTTTATAGTCATTTGGATCGATAATGAAGGGAAGTGCTGCGAGAGCAGCAATAGCGATGATGATTATTGCAATAATCACTTTGATAAAGGTGCGCATGCTTTTATCCTGTACTTTAGATGGGTGTATTGCCAAGATGATAAGTCATTTGACAGGGTTTATGAACCGGCTTTGACAATATAGGTGAAACGTTCATAGTCCAATGTCGCTGAAAACAGGTCTTTGGTTTCAGCATTGATTGAAGCCTCTTTGGAGTTAGATATTGTCAGTTGGCGTTTAGGACTAAAGACCCCTTTTTGGGTAATAAGTGCCGGGGGCTGTGTGTTGAGTTGTATCCCTGGATAGAGGAAATTTCCGGGTATTGGCTGGCAGGTTACAACTTCCGGCGTACCTTCTATTAAGCTTAGACCTGCCTGAGCGTTGTTCTGCCAATCGTTACAGAACCAGCAAATAGTTGCTAATTGCAATTTATTTTGCAGTTTCAGTAAAACCAGTTCGTTTACATCAATCGTGTCTTCGCATTTATTGATAAGCAATAAGCTGCCATGTTCGGAGTCGTTCAGCACTTTTGCCTGCATGCTGTTACTGGAAGCCCCATTAAGAAAATCCACAATATTGTCGTAACCGTGGACGATTTCTACAGAACCGTTATCAATTAACTGTTTTCTGGGGGATTGTCGTTGGTAATTGGCTGCAAGTTGGGGCATTACCTGTCGAATCAGTTGCAAATCCAAAGCATTTTCCCGCTTGTTGGATAGAATAAGTTTTTGTCCGAGGATGGTTAAAACATCCTGAGTTTGTAGCATGCGGTTATCAGACGCCTGGCGTGTTAATTGTGGTGTTTTCGACAAGGCTTTTGGCGCTTGATCTTGTTCTGCTTCAACACAAAAATATCCGGTTAATAAAAAAGCATTTTCCAGAACTTGTTGTTGAGGGGGGATATCGGTAATCACAGCCTTATTAACGACCTCCGCTATCATTGAGTAAAGGCGAATGACGGAGTATTTAGACAAGCTGTAGGGATCTGCAATGGCTGTTAGTGCAATACGCTTATATATATGCTCAAAATTATCACTGCTGCCAAGTGGCGAAACATCCGGCTCCTGCTGCAGAGCTTTTGCCTTTTCAAGATATATCAATAATTGGTTTAATTGTAACCAGCAATCCTTTGGTGCAGCTCTGTAATACAGATAAGCATGCAGAATCTGTAACGAAATTAATTCGCTGCCACGATTCAAACAGAATAGAAAACGGGGGGAATTTGCAGGCCGTTCACCACGTTGATAATGTTTGTCAGCCAGGTTGAAATATAACTCAGCGAGGCAGCGTATGGTCTGACTGAAATTGCTCAGGTTTTTTTGAGCGGGTCTTTTCAGGCTGGACTCTGCGGCGATAACTTTGCTGTCACGGGTCAGTAAAAGACGTTTGAGTTCGTGGAAATAGACATCCAAAAGATTTATCTGTCGAGTTTCAGAGATATGGTGATGTTTGATTGCCTGCAGATTTGCTAACAAAATTGACAGGCGTTGAGATAAATCATCGGTAAGTTGGGATAACCAGGTTTTTAATAAAGCAGGATCAGTAATAATGTCACCTCGTCGTTCATCCGTTACGACAGAGATCAATAAATTTAGTTTGGGGAGATCGGCAGCTGGTTTGGACTGGTTACGTAAGAGAGCATTACCAAGCCACATACTGAATAAACGGGGATTAATCACTTTTGCCGGTGATTGCAGAAAATGAAACCCTTTAGCGGATAATTTTCTTGATTGAGCAAAATGTCTTTCAGCAAAAGCGAACAGGGAAAATAAATTACTGCTGGTTAAGGGTAATTTTATCTGCAGCAAGTTTTGCTGATGAGTGGTTTTGCGCCGGCTACAGTATATATTCAGCAGTTCGACATCACGTTGCTGCCAGCTTTTTAAACCTTCCGCGTTATCAACGTTATAAAAATACAAAACAGCATGACCTAAACGACTTATTTGCCATTGGTGGTTTAATGATGAGTTGTACTGCGATAACAGGGCTTGCAGCTGTTGATGATCTGCGTCAGTGAAGCCGAAGCATCGTATCTGCAGATTAGCCAATTTAACTTTGCTCCGTCTCAGCTGTTGGTTTGGAAGGCTGCAATTGCCGTAGTCGCACAGTTCTGATGGCATTATCTGCGGTTTGAATCACCTCGATAATGTAATCATCAATACGCAAACTTACCCCGGGATCAGGAATGCTTTCCAGATGTTCCAGCACCAGGCCGTTGATCGTTTTAGGACCATCGGTTGGTAATAGCCAATCCAGTGTTCGATTCAATTCACGGATATTGGCTGAGCCATTAATCAGATAACTGCCATCACTTTGTGGATGAATTTCCTTTTCATCATCAATGGTATTGGCGGTAAACTCCCCCACAATCTCCCGAAAAATATCTTCTAATGTAATCAAACCCAGTAAATCGCCGTATTCATCCACTACAAGACCTGTGCGACGCAATTTACGCTGAAACTGAATCAGCTGAGTATTCAGAGGTGTGTCCTCTGGAACGAAATAAGCTTCTTTTACAATACTCTCAAAGGTTTGTTGATTCAGGTTGTCCTGAGTCATCAGATTTAATGCCTTGCGTACATGCAAGATACCAACAATGTTATCCATACTGTCGCGGTAGACTGGCAACCTGGTGTAACCACAATGTGAAAGCTGCTTTACAATTTCAGCAAATGGCTGATTGATGTCGATACCTTCAATTTCATTACGCGGCACCATTACATCGTTTACCGTAACCTGCTCCAGATCCAGAATGCTCATTAGCATATCTTTGTGGCGGTTTGGGATCATACTGCCTGCTTCCATCAGCGCCACCCTTAATTCTTCTATGTTAATAGCCGTAGACGTCGCATCTTCACGAGACACACCAAATAGGCTCAGCAATCGGTTAGTAATCGCACTGGTAAACCATACCAAGGGATACAAAAAGAATAATAATGGCTTTAATACAAAACTGGCAGGGTAAGCGACTCGCTCGGGGTGTAAGGCTGCAAGCGTTTTGGGGGTGACCTCAGCAAATAACAAGATGACCAACGTTAAGGTGAAGGTTGCTACCACAATACCGTTCTCACCCAGCAGTTTAATTCCAATGACGGTAGCAATAGCTGAGGCAAAAATATTCACAAAGTTATTGCCCAGCAGGATGAGGCCAATCAAACGGTCAGGTCTGGCTAGCAAACTGCTGGCAATCATTGCGCCGCGATGTCCTTGTTGAGCAAGATGTTTTAATCGATAGCGATTTAATGACATCAATGCTGTTTCGGAACTTGAAAAAAACGCCGACAACACTAATAGACAAAACAGAATTATAAACAGGCCAATTAAAGAAATATCTTCCATCAGTTAACTTTTAATCAAAAATTCAATAACAAGTTTGCTGCCAACATATGCCAGCAATAAAAAACCAAAACCGGATAAAGTCCATTTAACCGCTGTCTGGCTTCGCCAGCCATACTGTTTACGGCCCCATAGCAATCCTGCAAAAACCAGCCAGGCGATAATTGAAAAAACGGTTTTATGGGCCAGATGCTGAGCGACGAAATTATCAACAAACAGAAATCCAGTAATCAGACCCAACGTCAGTAAAATGAAGCCGGCATAAAGTAATTGAAATAATGTCTTTTCCATTGTCTGCAGTGGAGGCAGTTTACGGACCCAGCCGCCGGCATGTTTATTACGTAACTGTTTTTCCTGAATCGCCAGGATGATCGATTGCATAGCAGCAAGTGCCAGCAGAGCATATGCTGTAAGTGATAATAAAATATGCCATTCCAAAGCGGGATCACTAAGAGTTTGTTGGCTACTACCCGGAGCCTCGACCCTGAACATTAAACATAAGGCGACCAGTGGATATACTACAATTCCAGGATGGGCTACGGGAGATCGCAAACCGGCTAACATCGCGATAAATGCCATTAACCAGGCTGCGATAGATAACATGCTCATCAGACTGAGATCCCAGCCTTGAGCAAATTTCATGGTGAAATAAATATCTGCAGCATGAAATAACAGCGCTAAAGTGGTCAATATGCCTATCGGTAAGGCAAGTTTATTGGCGTTATGATCGCGTTTGACAAAGTCTCGGATCAAAATAACGCTGCTACTTAAATACAGTAGAAAGGCTAATGCGTTGGCAATGGCCATGAGGGGAGATCCTTAAGTTCCAATAATGATTATCCAGTTAAACCTTCAAGCTTAATCATAAACGGTAAACTGCTTCACCGGATATCATATCAGTTATAATGCAATATCTAGAGTCTGTTTAACTTTCATATGCTTCTGAAAATAAACAGACCCTATCCAAATAGTACTGATTTTTCAGTAACGAAACGATGCAGGATACATTATGTTTGACAGCCTAAGTGACAGACTCGCCGGCAGCCTCAAAAAATTACGTGGTCAGGGTCGAATCACCGAAGATAATATTAAAGAAACTTTACGTGAAGTGCGTATGGCTCTGCTTGAAGCCGACGTTGCTTTAGCGGTTGTTCGTGAATTTATTGATAGAGTAAAAGAACGGGCAATGGGACAGGATGTGATGCGCAGCCTCAGTCCTGGCCAGGTTTTCGTCAAAATAGTTAACGACGAACTGGTCGCCGTTATGGGCGATGAAGACAATAGTCTTAATCTGAATAGTCAGCCGCCGGTTGTTATTTTGATGGCAGGCTTACAAGGTGCCGGTAAAACAACCAGTGTGGCCAAACTGGCCCGTTTTCTGAAAGAAAGACAAAAAAAATCGGTGATGGTCGCCAGTGCTGACGTTTATCGTCCAGCCGCGATTGAGCAGCTTAAAACGTTGGCAAGTGATGTTGAAGCCAAGTTTTTTCCCAGTGATGCCAGTCAGGATCCGGTAGCAATCGCTCAGGCTGCAGTGGCACAAGCAAAACTAGAATATGTTGATGTAGTCATTATTGATACGGCTGGTCGGCTGCACATTGATGACGACATGATGGGCGAAATTAAACGCATCCACGCAGCAATTAATCCAACTGAAACCTTATTTACAGTTGATAGCATGACTGGTCAGGATGCGGCAAATACCGCCAAGGCATTTAATGAAGCATTGCCACTGACCGGTGTGATTCTGACTAAAACCGATGGTGATGCACGAGGTGGTGCGGCCTTATCCATTCGGCATATCACCGGTAAGCCCATTAAATTTATGGGGGTCGGTGAAAAGACTACTGCGCTGGAAGTGTTTCATCCTGATCGTATTGTTTCGCGAATTTTGGGAATGGGCGACGTACTTTCTCTGGTCGAAGAAGCACAACGCAAAATTGATACCGACTCAGCTGAAAAACTCGCTAACAAACTCAAGAAAGGCAAAGGTTTTGACCTTGAAGATTTTCGCGATCAACTACAGCAAATGAGCAAAATGGGCGGCATTGGCACATTGATGGATAAGTTGCCTGGAATGGGACAAATTCCAGATGCCGTTAAAAATCAGGCCAATGATAAAGAACTGGTCAGAATGGAAGCGATGATCAATTCAATGACTCCGAAAGAGCGGCGTCGTCCTGAATTAATCAAAGGCTCCAGGAAAAAACGTATTGCAGCTGGCTCTGGCACACAGATCCAGGATGTTAACCGCCTACTGAAACAGTTCTCACAAATGCAGAAAATGATGAAGAAAATGGGACAGAAAGGTGGTATGGCTAAAATGATGCGCGGCCTTGGTGGAAAACTGCCAATGGGCGGCGGTGGCATGCCTTTTTAACACAATCGCATTTACAGCTTTGCAAACCTTGGATAAGTGCGTAAAATAACTCTATTTTTCCATCCAGATTTTCAACGGGTAGGTTTATGGTAACAATCAGAATGACACGCGGCGGCGCAAAAAAGCGTCCTTTTTACGGCATTGTCGTAACAGATTCACGTAGTAAACGTGATGGTCGTTACATCGAGCGTCTGGGGTTCTTTAACCCGATTGCTAAAGGCCAGGAAGAAGAGCTACGCATTGATTTAGAGCGCGTTAAACATTGGATCAGCCAAGGTGCACAAACCTCTGAGCGTGTTGCCCAGCTGATCAAGCAAGCACAAAAGTCTGCTTAATTTCTATCCGGGAGTCTCGTGATGGCTGATGCCAGCGAATACATCCCGGTAGGGAAAATATCAGGTGTTTTCGGCGTAAAGGGTTGGGTTAAAGTTTTTTCATATACCGACCCTCGCGACAACATTCTGGAATATAAACCGCTTTATGTGCATCGTCATGGAGATTGGATACCAATCGAAGTGAATGGTGGTCAGTTACAGGGTAAGGCGGTTGTGATGAGTCTGGAGAAGGTCACTGACCGAAATCAGGCCATGACATTGATTGGTTCAGAACTGGCGATAAAACGTTCACAATTGCTGGAAACTGATGAAGATGAGTTTTACTGGGCTGACTTGGTTGGCCTGACAGTTATTAATGCTGAAAATGAAAAACTGGGAATCGTTGATCATCTGTTAGAAACAGGTGCAAATGATGTTCTGGTGGTAAGTGGAACAGAGCCAGATACGGAGTATCTGATTCCGTTTGTTCTGGATCGAACTGTTTTAAAAGTTGATTTGGAAAACAAGCAGATTCAGGTCGATTGGCAAGCTGACTATCTTTGATGAACTAAAATGAAGCTGTCAGTAATCTCATTGTTTCCGGAGATGTTTGCGGCGATAACAGAATATGGTGTAACCGGCAGGGCGGTAAAACAGGGCAGATTAAGCCTGAGTTATTTAAACCCGCGAGAGTTTACAACCGACAAACATCAAACCGTGGATGACCGACCTTATGGTGGTGGTCCCGGAATGGTAATGAAAGTCAGTCCTTTGTTGGATGCGATTAAAACAGCAAAACAACAACTTGGTGATGATGTGAAAGTCATTTATTTATCACCACAGGGACAAAAGCTGAATCAGCACGCGTTAGGCGAAATGGCCAAACGTGGATCGATGATTTTGCTGGCCGGTCGCTACGAAGGTATTGATGAGCGACTGGTTGAACAGGAAATTGATGAGGAATGGTCGATAGGTGACTATGTCCTCAGTGGGGGTGAGCTGGCAGCCATGGTGATGATTGATGGTATTGCCCGTTTATTACCCGGGGTGTTGGGTGATGCCGAATCTGCTGAGCAGGATTCGTTTATGAGTGGTCTGCTGGACCATCCACATTACACCCGCCCGGAACAGTTAAATGGCCAGACAGTACCAGCCGTACTGTTAGGTGGAAATCATGAGGCAATACGTCAGTGGCGCCTCAAACAGTCCTTAGGACGAACATGGTTACGGCGACCTGATTTGTTGGAATCGATGACATTATCAACAGAACAGGCTGCTTTATTGGAAGAATTTATTGCCGAGCGCGGGCAGGATTAGTTGGGAGCAAACAATGAGTAACATTATCGATCAGCTTAACGCTGAACAATTAAGAACCGATATTCCGGATTTTTCTGCCGGTGACACAGTTGTTGTCAAGGTTCGTATTAAAGAAGGTGAGCGTGAACGTGAACAGGCTTTTGAAGGCGTTGTTATCGCTAAACGTAACCGTGGTTTGCATTCAGCTTTCACTGTTCGCAAAATCTCTAACGGTGTTGGTGTTGAGCGTGTTTTCCAGGCTCACAGCCCAACCATCGCCAGTGTTGAATTGAAACGCCGTGGTGACGTTCGCCGTGCGAAACTTTACTACTTGCGTGATTTGACTGGTAAAGCGGCACGTATTAAAGAAAAATTGTAATTCAGCGGATCGATTGATCCGTTATTACAGAAAAAGGGACAAAGTTGATTTTCAGCTTTGTCCTTTTTTTATGCGGTTAAATCGACATGCACTATAGTCAAACTGAAGCAATTCAATGAAACAAGCTGTTGATAAACACGAACGTCATTTACAGAGTTTTCTTGATTCTTTATGGCTTGAATCAGGGCTTAGCGATAATACAGTAACGGCCTATCAACATGATTTAGTGGCTTTTGCCAGTTGGTTGCAGCCGTTTGATGTGACATTGGCCAATGCGCAACGTGAACATATTCAGCGCTATCTTCAGCAACGAATGCGAGAGGGTAAAAAGGTACGCAGCGATGCACGCCTGTTATCCAGCCTTCGCCGTTTTTACCGCTATTTATGTCGTGAAGCCATTCGTGATTCAGATCCTACCGCAATGCTTGAGTCTCCGAGATTGGGTAAATCATTGCCGGGAAGCTTGTCAGAAGAAGATGTTATCAATCTGTTAGCGCAACCAGATACTGAGACAGCCTTGGGTATGCGCGACAGAACGATGTTGGAAGTACTTTATGCCACTGGCTTACGGGTATCTGAACTGGTGGCTTTAACCTTTGAACAACTCAATATGCGTCAGGGCTTAATACGCTGCATTGGTAAAGGCAATAAGGAAAGATTGGTCCCTTTAGGCGAAACGGCATTGGACTGGTTGCAATTGTATTTGCTTGAAAGTCGACCTCAGTTATTACAAGGTCAAGTGACGGATGATTTATTTCCAACCCGGCGGGGACATTCAATGACCCGACAGGCATTCTGGTACATTATCAAACGTTACGCCAAACTGGCGCTTATTGATAAGCCGCTTTCACCACACACGTTACGACATGCTTTCGCCACCCATTTGCTGAATCATGGAGCAGATTTACGAGTGGTTCAGCTTTTACTTGGCCATGCTGATTTATCCACTACCCAAATTTATACCCATGTTGCCAAAGCCAGACTCCAGCAAATGCATAATCAGCATCATCCACGTGGTTGATTTTCCGCTGCCATGAAAGCTGATGGTAAACTGTCCGGCTAAAATTTAATTTGATTGGGAGAAGCTAGATGCCCTCATTTGATATTGTTTCTGAAGTAGACAAGCATGAACTGACCAATGCGGTTGATCAGGCAAACCGTGAACTGGATAATCGCTTTGATTTCCGCGGAACCGATGCCAAAGTCGAGCAGTCAGACAAAACACTGACCATGTTTGCCAACAGTGATTTTCAATTAGATCAGTTGCTCGATATTCTTAGAATGAAACTGGTGAAACGTGGTATTGATATCAGTTGTCTTGAACTTAAGGATCCTGTGGGTTATGGCAAGATGCGAAAGCAGGATGTGCTGGTTCGTGAAGGCATCGAAAAAGATCTATCACGCACCATCGTCAAACTGATTAAAGAAAGCAAAATTAAAGTTCAGGCAGCAGTACAGGGCGATAGTGTCAGAGTAACCGGCAAAAAACGTGATGATTTGCAACAGGTTATGGCACTGTTGAAAAGTCATGATTCGATTGATATGCCGTTGCAATTCAATAATTTTCGAGATTAAGAGAACCAATAAATGAATTTAAGCCGATTGGTATGGTTGCCGTTATTGCTTTGCATGAGTCTGGCGCATGCAGATGAGATGACAGAACTCAAAGCTGAACTTAATAAACAATTACCTGATATGCAATTGCAATCACTATCACCAGTTGGCAAAAGTGGTTTATATGAAGCAGTCATTGATGATCGTATTTATTACTTCACAGCAGATGGTCAATTTTTGATTCAAGGTGATTTACTGGCGTTGGAAACGCGTGAAAACATTACAGAAGCACGGCGTATTGAAGTGAAAAAGGCTTTACTGGATCGTGTAGATGAAGATGATCTGATTATTTTTGCCGCCAAAAAGCCGGACTACACTGTTACCGTATTTACCGATGTTGATTGTGGCTATTGCCGTGAGTTGCATCGTCAGGTCAAAGACTACAATGATTTGGGAATCACCATTCGTTATATGGCTTATCCTCGGGCGGGGGCAGAATCCGAATCAGCTAATAAATTAATTGAAGTCTGGTGTGCCAAGGATCAGCAGAAAGCCATGACGGATGCAAAAGCCCAGCGCGAAGTGAAAAAAACATCTCTCTGTGAAAACAATCCTGTCGCCGAGCAGTTTGAAATTGGTAGCAAGTTGGGAGTGCGTGGTACGCCGGCAATCTTCCTTGAAGATGGTCAGATGTTACCCGGATATGTGCCACCGCAGAAATTGCGTGAAATTCTGGATGAATATCTCGGCTAATTGAGTGAGAGTATAGATTGCCCCTCAGACAAACGTTTATCGACTAAGCGTATTTTCTCAGGGGTAATTTCAATATAACTCGCATCAGGTTGCCAATCCCCTAATACGATTCGATAGTTTGAATTATTTTGCGAAGATTGCAGTGTATGAATAGCGGGACGGTGAGTGTGACCGTGCAGCAGTAGAGTCGCATTGTATTGCTGCATTACCTGTCTGACAGATGCAGGATTAACATCCATTATCTGAGCTTGTTTGTACTGCTTCTGCTGTTTGCTTTTGACTTTGATTTTATCGGAAATTCCTTGGCGAACCTTTAAGGGCATTGCCAGGAATAGTTTTTGTAACCAGCGGTTACGCACCACTTTTCGGTAACGTTGATAACTCACATCATCAGTGCACAAACTGTCCCCATGCATTAATAATATTTTATGTCCGTATACATCAATCATGACCGGATCATCCAGTAAGGTACCTCCAACCCGTTGGGCAAAATCTTTACCCAGCATAAAATCCCGATTGCCAACCATCAGATAAATTTTGCTGCCTTGTTGCTGAAGATTTTGTAATGCCTGAATAAACGGATCAAACTCAGTCGGGACTAAATCATCTCCCAACCAGGTATTAAAAATATCTCCAACTATATAAAACGCATCGACATTAACCTGCTGGGCAACAAAATCAGTGGCCAGCCGGATAAGCTCCGGCTGGTCAGGACTAAGATGCAAATCTGAAATAAACAGGGTTTTCATTAAATTGGATGGATCAATTATTCGACCACAATCGCTTTTTCAATGACTACAGCTTCTGCAGGAACATCCTGATGACCACCACGCATAGTAGTTTTTACTTTGCGAATTGCATCGACCACATCCATACCTTCAATGACTTCACCAAATACGGCATAACCCCAATCCTGCATGGTTTTATCGCGATGATCCAGAAAGTCATTATCTTTGGTATTAATAAAAAACTGGGCCGTAGCAGAATGTGGATCACCTGTCCGCGCCATCGAGACAGTGCCCTTTTTATTGCTTAAGCCGTTATCGGCTTCATTTTGGATGGACGCTTCGGTTTTTTTCTGTTTGAAGGATTCATCAAATCCACCACCCTGAATCATAAAATTTTCAATGACACGATGGAAAATAGTGCCATCGTAAAAACCGGATTCAACATATTGAATAAAGTTTTTAACGGTTTCCGGTGCTTTATCAGCATTCAGTGCGATAACAATATCGCCATGATTAGTGCTGAGTTTCACTTTGGGTTGTGCGCCGCCGCCTTCCGCGTGGGCAGCCAGCGAAAACGAAGCAAAAAACAGGGGGGCCAGATGGCGATAGAGTAATTTCATGGTAGCTTGTCCAAAAATTGCAAAAACCATCATGATAGAGCATCAAAGCAATTCAGGTGAAGACAATTAAAGACCTTTTCAGATCCAACATACCTAAACAGCACTGTCACCCGACGCTGCTGACAGCGTATAATGCGCGTTCACATTTAACTGTAAACATTCACTATGTCAGAATCTGCTGCCAATCATAATTTTATACGTCCCATTATTCAGGAAGATATTGATTCTGGCAGGGTCGCCGGAAAAGTCGTTACTCGCTTTCCCCCTGAGCCCAATGGATACTTGCATATTGGTCATGCCAAGTCTATTTGCCTGAACTTCGGTTTGGCTGAGGAATTCGGCGGTGATTGTCATTTACGCTTTGATGATACTAATCCAGCCAAAGAAGAGCAGGAATACATTGAAGCCATCATGGAAGATGTCCAGTGGCTGGGCTTTAAGTGGGCGGGTGACGTACGTTATGCATCAAGCTATTTTGAGCAGTTTTATGATTGGGCTGTCCATCTGATCAAGCAAGGCAAAGCCTATGTTTGTGATCTCACCGCTGAACAAGCTAGTGAATACCGTGGCTGGGCGACCAAGCCGGGTAAAGAATCGCCATTTCGTGATCGCAGCGTAGAAGAAAATCTCACTTTATTTGAAAAAATGCGGCAAGGCGATTTTGCTGAAGGTTTTTGTGTGTTGCGCGCAAAAATCGATATGGCTTCGCCCAATATGAACCTGCGTGATCCGATTCTTTATCGTATTCGCAAGAAATCGCACCATCAAACCGGTGACAAATGGTGTATTTATCCCAGTTATGATTTTGCCCACGGGCAAGGCGATGCAATTGAAGGCGTCACCCACAGTATCTGTACGCTGGAATTTCAGGACCATCGTCCGTTGTATGAGTGGTTTATTGCAAATCTGCCCGTTCCTTCAAAACCAAAGCAGTATGAGTTTGGCCGTCTCAATCTGAACTATACGGTGACCAGTAAGCGCAATTTAAAACAACTGGTCGATGAGCAAATAGTTGCTGGCTGGAATGATCCCAGAATGCCAACCATTTCAGGTATGAGACGGCGCGGTTATTCGGCTGCGGCGTTGCGCGCTTTTTGTGACGATCTGGCCGTGGCCAAAACAGATGGTATTGTTGATATTGCCCAGCTGGAATTTGAGATCCGCAAAGATTTAAATGAAAACGCAGCACGTGCCATGTGTGTTTTGACTCCTCTGAAGGTGACCATCTCTAATGCTGCTGAAAGCGTTGAATGGCTGGAAGTCGCGAACCATCCGCAACAGGAAGCCATGGGACAGCGTGCATTGCCGTTCACCAAAGAAATTTTTATTGATGCCAGCGACTTTACCGAAGACACCAGTTTGAGCCGGAAAAAGTTCAAGCGTCTGGTGATTGGTGATTATGTGCGGTTACGTGGTGCTTATGTCATTAAGGCTGATGATGTTATCAAGGATGATAACGGTGAAATCATTGAAGTGATTGCCTCATTAGTGCCCGATACTGTCGGCCAAAATCCGCCCCCTGAGATGAAACCACGTGGCGTGATTCACTGGGTTTCAGCCACAGAAGGCAAAGAAGTCGAGTTGCGTTTATACGACAGATTGTTTTTGGCGGAAGCACCCGGAAAAGCAACGGGTAACTATCTTGATGATGTGAACCCCGATTCGTTAAAGGTCATTAAAGCAATTGCCGAACCGGCCATTGTGAATTGTGAACCGGAAACTGTTTTCCAGTTTGAACGAGAAGGCTATTTTGTCAGTGATCGTTATGATCACACCGCTGATACGCCGGTATTCAATCTGACCATTGGCTTAAAAGATACTTCAGATAAATAAAAAATGTTAAAACTTCACAATACTTTATCCAAGCAGAAAGAAGTCTTTAAACCGATAGAGCCAGGCAAAGTTAAAATGTATGTCTGCGGCATGACGGTTTACGATCTCTGTCATGTCGGTCATGCGCGGGTGATGGTGGTGTTTGATGTAGTGACGCGTTACCTGCGGGCCAGTGGCTATGACGTGACCTACATCCGTAATATCACCGATATAGATGACAAGATCATTAAACGGGCAGCGGAAAACGGCGAAACAATTCAGACGTTGACCGATCGCTATATCAATGAAATGCATGCTGATGCAGATGCTTTAGGTGTACTAAGACCAGATCTTGAGCCTCGTGCCACCGAAGCTATGCAGCCTATGCTCAATATGATTCAGACTTTGATCGATAAAGGCCTGGCCTATGCCGCTGATAACGGCGATGTCTATTATGATGTCAGTGAATTTGCTGATTACGGCAAACTGTCTGGTCGACAGATAGATGATTTACGCGCGGGCGAACGAATCGCTGTAAATGAAGCCAAAACCGATCCACTGGATTTTGTTTTATGGAAAGCTGCAAAACCTGAAGAACCAGCATGGGATTCGCCATGGGGGCCGGGTCGTCCGGGCTGGCATATTGAATGTTCAGCTATGTCAGCTGAATGCCTGGGTCATCATTTTGATATTCATGGCGGTGGACAGGATCTGCAGTTTCCACATCATGAAAATGAAATCGCTCAATCTGAAGGCGCACATGGTTGCCAGAGTGTGAACTACTGGATGCACAATGGCTTTGTCCGGATTGATGATGAAAAGATGTCCAAATCCTTGGGTAATTTCTTTACTGTGCGTGAGGTATTGGCGAAATATCCAGCAGAAGCAGTACGTTATTTCATCTTAATGAGTCATTACCGTAGTCCTTTGAATTATGCAGAAGATCAGCTGGAGCAGGCTAAAACAGCCTTAACCAGGTTTTATCATTCTTTGCGCGATGTCACAGCTGAAACCGTTAACTGGCAGGATGATTTAGAGTTTGCCCCACGTTTTCGTGAAGCGATGGATGATGACTTTAATACGGCGCTGGCATTATCTGTTCTGGCAGATGTGCGTCAGGCGTTAAACATAGCCCGTGAAGAAAATGATGAGAAAAAATCAGCTTATCTGGCTGGGTTATTATTAGCATTTGGCGATGTGCTTGGATTATTCCAGCAATCTGCAGAGGCCTTCCTGACCGGTGGCCAACAAGATGAAACCGGTAAAATCGAACAGTTGATTGCTGACAGAAATGCAGCTCGTGCGGCAAAAGATTGGGGCCGCGCAGATCAAGTTCGTGATGAGCTGACGGCGATGGGAATTGTGCTGGAAGATTCAGCAGGCAAAACCAGTTGGCGGAAAATTTAATATTTGTCTCAGCTGCCTGCTAATGGTGGTTAAGACAATTTAATTTATGGCAGTTTTCTCCTGATCTAAATCAACAATAGCTTCAGTAATCTTCTTCCCGGCTATACAAAGCGTTTTAGTGTGGGCATGATCGAATTTAAATTAATGGATCGATTATGCCCAAAGATAAAACGTATTTACTGACTATCAACGGCGGTTCATCCAGTATCAAATTTACGTTGTATAACGTAACCGAATCGCTTACTCCCATTTTATTCGGCAAGCTCACAGGGCTGGGATTGCCTGTCGCCAAGTTGTGCGTCACAAACTCGATTCAGGCAGAAGAGTCCACTGTAGATATCAAGGCTGACAATTATCAGCAGGCTGTTGAGGTGTTGATAGATTGGGTTTATAAAAATATTGATATCAGCTCAGTTAAAGCTATCGGGCATCGTATTGTTCACGGTGGGCATCAGTATAAAAATCCCCAATGGGTTACCAAGCAATTACTCAAGCATTTGTCGGCAATAACCCCTCTTGATCCACAGCATTTACCGGGTGAGATTCAATTAATTGAAGCATTTGACCAGCATTTCCCACAGTTAAAACAAATGGTTTGTTTTGATACTGAATTTCATCAGAATCTGCCAACAGTTGCCAAATTACTCCCCATTCCCCGTCAGTATTATGAAAAAGGTATTTATCGATACGGATTTCATGGCCTGTCATACCGATATTTAATGCAGGTGTTACAACAGCAAAATGCTAAAAAAGCGAATCACGACAGGATAATTTTGGCGCATCTGGGCAATGGTGCCAGCATGACAGCTGTCACAAATGGGCAATCTATTGATACCACAATGGCGATGACGCCAGCAGCGGGCCTGGTAATGGGGACTCGCAGTGGTGATCTTGATCCGGGTTTATTTGGTGTTCTTAACCGAAGTGAAAGCATGAATGCTGAACAGTTTGAAACAATGATTAATCAGCAATCTGGTTTGCTGGGGATTTCAACCACTACCAGTGATATGAAGCAGCTATTGGAACAACGGTCGACTGACCCAAATGCCGAAGATGCCATAAACTTGTTTTGCTATCAGGCCAGTAAACAGATTGGTGCTTATGCTGCGGCGTTAGGAGGTTTGGATACTTTGGTATTTTCCGGCGGGATTGGTGAAAACGTAGCGGAAATCAGAACACAGATTTGTCAGCAACTGGCATTTATCGGCATTGAACTGGATAACGAATTAAATCAGCAAAATGCTCTGCGCATTTCAACATCACAAAGCAGAGTTACTGTCTGGGTCATCCCGACCAACGAGGAATTAATGATTGCGCAATCGATGTGCGATCTATTGAACCTGAATCATTAAGGGGAAAAGCAAAATGACATTTGAACCATCAAATACATTACAACCACTGGATCAGGACTTACTGGATAAAATGCATGCCTACTGGCGCGCCGCAAATTATTTGTCAGTGGGACAAATATATCTGTATGACAACCCATTGTTAAAACAACCTCTTCAGGCAAAACACATCAAACCACGGCTGTTGGGACATTGGGGCACCACACCCGGACTCAACTTTATATATGTGCATTTAAACCGGGTTATCAAAAAACGTGATCTTAATATGATCTACATTGCTGGGCCAGGTCATGGTGGACCGGCGTTGGTTGCTAATACCTATCTTGAAGGTACTTATAGTGAAACCTATCCGGACATATCCGAGGATGAAGCCGGCTTAAAACGTTTGTTCAAACAATTTTCCTTTCCCGGTGGCGTACCCAGTCATGTTGCTCCGGAAACCCCGGGCTCAATTCATGAAGGTGGAGAATTGGGTTATGCCTTATCCCATGCTTATGGTGCGGCATTTGATAACCCAGATTTGGTTGTCGCCTGTGTGGTTGGTGATGGTGAAGCGGAAACGGGTGCGTTAGCCACTAGCTGGCATTCCAATAAATTTTTGAATCCACAGCATGATGGTGCGGTATTACCGATATTGCATCTCAATGGTTACAAAATTGCCAGTCCGACAGTACTGGCACGTATCCCCAATGATGAGCTGGAAGCCTTGTTTTATGGTTATGGTTATACGCCCTACTTTGTCGAAGGCGATGATCCAAAGCAGATGCATCAACTGATGGCGGCAACATTGGATAAAGCCATGGAACAAATCCGTCATATCCAGAATGATGCGCGTGAACATGGTGTACATCTGCGTCCCCGCTGGCCAATGATTATTTTACGTTCGCCAAAAGGTTGGACAGGTCCAGAAGAAGTCGATGGCAAAAAAACTGAAGGCACATTCCGATCTCATCAGGTGCCCATGGGCGATATGGATAAGGAAGGACATGTCGAAATCCTTAATAAATGGCTGAAAAGCTATAAGCCGGAAGAGCTATTTGATGATGGCGGCAAGCTCAAAGCGGAACTGGCAGCCTTGGCGCCTGAGGGTGATCGACGGATGGGCGCAAATCCACATGCAAATGGTGGTCAGCTGCTGCAGGATCTAACTTTACCGGATTTTCGTGACTATGCCGTAGAAGTCAAAAAGCCCGGAGGCACGAAAGGCGAAGCTACCCGGGTAATGGGTAAATTTCTGCGCGATGTGATGCAACAGAATCTTGATGCCAAGAACTTCCGTTTGTTCAGTCCTGATGAAAATAACTCCAATCGTTGGCAGGATGTGCTTGATGTCACTGGCAGAACCTGGATGGGTGAAATGATTCCGGGTGATGACAAACTGTCCAAAGATGGCAGAGTGATGGAAATGCTCAGTGAGCATCAGTGTCAGGGCTGGCTGGAAGGTTATTTATTAACAGGTCGACATGGTTTTTTCTCCTGTTATGAAGCGTTTATTCATATCATCGACTCGATGTTCAATCAGCATGCCAAATGGCTGAAAATCTGTAATCAGATCCCCTGGCGTAAACCTGTTGCCTCATTAAACTATCTATTGTCATCACATGTATGGCGTCAGGATCACAATGGCTTTTCGCATCAGGATCCCGGCTTTATTGATCATGTAGTGAATAAAAAAGCCGAAGTGGTACGAGTGTATTTGCCGCCTGATGCCAATACACTGTTATCCGTTACTGATCACTGCCTGCGCAGTCGTAACTATGTAAACGTGGTTGTGGCCGGTAAACAATCTTCTCCACAATGGCTGGATATGGAGTCGGCAGTAAAACATTGCACCGCTGGTGTAGGTGTCTGGCAATGGGCCAGTAATGATAATGGCAACGAACCGGATCTGGTGATGGCTTGTTGTGGTGATGTACCGACGATGGAAACACTGGCTGCAGTAAAATTACTGAATATGTTTTTACCGGAGCTGAAAGTCAGGGTGATTAATGTGGTGGATCTGATGAAATTACAATCACCCAGTGAACATCCTCATGGTCTTGAAGAAGATGAATTTGATGCATTATTTACTAAAGATAAACCGGTTATTTTTGCCTACCATGGTTATCCAATGCTGATTCACCGGTTAACTTATCGCCGCACCAATCATAAAAATCTGCATGTCCATGGCTTCAAAGAGGAGGGGACCACCACCACGCCATTTGATATGGCAGTTATTAATGGTCTGGATCGTTTTCACCTACTGGAAAATGCCGTCAAACATTTAACAGAGCTGCCCGATGATAAAGTGTCAGAAATCGAGTTATTTATTCAACAGAAGCTCGCAGAACATGATGACTATATTCGGGAGCATGGACAGGATTTACCGGAGATCCGTGATTGGCAATGGAATGGTTAGATTGGGTTTTACAGTTTGCCCCTCCAGTGTTGGAGGGGCATCAGGACTGGCCTCAGCTGTTATTGATGTAACTGATCGGCAGCAAATAATGTGTTTTCGAGCAATGTAGCCACAGTCATAGGACCGACACCACCCGGAACAGGTGTAATCCAGGCTGCTTTTTCGCTGGCTTTATCAAACTCAACGTCGCCTGTTAACTTCCCGTTTTCCAGTCGGTTAATACCCACATCAATCACTACGGCATCTTCGCGGATCCAGTCACCCGGAATAAAGTTGGGTTTGCCTACCGCGACAACCAACACTTCTGCACGACGAACATGGGATTCCAAATCTTTTGTCATACGATGACAAACGGTAGTCGTGCATCCAGCCAGTAACAGTTCAAGTCCCATTGGACGACCCACTATATTGGAAGCCCCAACGACTACTGCTTCTTTACCTCTAAGATCAATTCCAACAGATTGCATCATGGTAATCACACCTTTCGGTGTGCATGGACGTAAAAGTGGATTACGTTGAGCCAAGCGACCGATGTTATAAGGATGAAAACCATCCACATCTTTGTGCGGTGCAATATGTTCAATAATGACATCAGTATTGAAATGTGCTGGCAAAGGCAGTTGCACCAGAATGCCATCAATCTCATCGTCTTCATTCAGCTGTGTAATCAGGTCTAGCAGTTCTTGTTCTGTAGTGGTTTCAGGTAAATCAAATGATTCGGACTTGAAGCCCACCTCTTCACAACTACGACGCTTGCTACCCACATAGACTTGGGACGCCGGATTGTCGCCAATCAGGACTACAGCAAGTCCAGGCCGGCGTTTTCCGGTAGCGAGACGCATTTGGGTTGCTGCTTTGATTTTCTGTTTTAGCTCGGCAGCAATTGTTTTTCCGTCGATGATTTGAGCAGTCATTCTGTGGGTTCCGGCCTTTCAAAAGCGGCTATGATCGCACGTTGCGTTAGCCACGGCAAAAAATATAAATGTGCTGTTGACTCGCTATCGGCATCAGCGTATTATTTCGCCTTCTTCGAGGATGTCTGTCCTTGGATAAGTCGGGGCATAGCGCAGTCTGGTAGCGCATCTGGTTTGGGACCAGAGGGTCGGGAGTTCGAATCTCTCTGCCCCGACCACTTTATTGACTGCTTAATTATCCTCACTTAGTTATTAATGCGCCCGTAGCTCATCTGGATAGAGCATCGGCCTTCTAAGCCGAGGGTAGCAGGTTCGAGTCCTGCCGGGCGTACCATCTCTCTCTATTTCAAAATCTGCGACAAACTTTCAAGTTGATTTTTAGCCCTTGTCGGTGCTAACTTTCACGTGACCAAGGACGGCATATCTGAATTTCTCAAATTGAAAAGTGAACTCAGCAACGTGAATAAAAATACCCTGCTCGTAACTGGCGGTGCCGGTTTTATCGGCTCTGCATTGATTCGTCAATTAATTACCGAAACCGACTTCACCGTTATTAACATCGATAAACTGACCTATGCTGGCAATCTCGAATCACTAACCGAGATTGATGCTTCGCCAAACTATTATTTTGAACAAGCTGATATCTGTGATGCTGAGGCAATGGATAGAATATTCACCCAATATAAACCCAGTGCCATGATGCATCTTGCTGCCGAATCGCATGTTGATCGTTCGATAGATGGCCCCGCAGATTTTGTGCAAACCAATGTGGTTGGTACATATATTTTGCTTGAGGCGGCCAGAAAATACTGGAAATCATTATCCGCTGATGATGCCGGAAAGTTCCGCTTTCATCATATTTCAACAGACGAAGTCTATGGCACATTAGGCGAAACGGGTCTGTTTACTGAAACAACTCCTTACCAACCCAATTCACCATACTCCGCCACCAAAGCTGGCAGTGACCATTTGGTTCGTGCCTGGCACCATACATATGGTTTACCAGTATTAATGACTAACTGTTCCAATAACTATGGGCCGTATCAGTTCCCCGAAAAATTGATTCCAGTAGTAATTAACAATGCACTTGCTGGTAAACCATTGCCTATTTACGGTAAAGGCGAAAATATCCGTGATTGGTTATATGTCGATGATCATGCAAGAGCCTTAAGACTGGTGCTGGCGGAAGGCAAGTTATGCGAAAGCTATAATGTCGGAGGTTTTAATGAACATACCAATCTGGAAGTGGTACAACTGATTTGTCAGATTCTGGATGAACTATTGCCTGATTCACCCCATCGGCCACATAAAAATTTAATCGAATTTGTTACGGATCGTCCTGGTCATGATGCGCGTTATGCCATTGATGCCAGCAAAATTGAACGGGAACTGGGCTGGAAACCTCAGGAAACATTTGCCACGGGGTTACGTAAAACAGTGCAGTGGTATCTGGATAATCGCCAATGGTGTGAAAACGTGATGGATGGTAGTTATCAGCAACAAAGACTTGGACTGGGAGATAATAAATGAGTCGTAAGGGAATCGTACTGGCAGGGGGAAGCGGCACACGGTTATATCCAGTAACCCAATCCATCTGTAAACAACTGCTGCCGGTGTATGACAAACCGATGATTTATTATCCGCTGGCCACCATGATGCTGGCTGGTATGCGGGACATCTGTATTATTTCCACCCCTCAAGACACGCCACGCCTTGAACAGTTACTCGGAGATGGCAGTAAGTGGGGTTTGAATCTACAGTATATTGTTCAGGATAAACCGGAAGGTATAGCCCAGGCTTTTACTCTTGGCGCTGATTTTATCGGAGATGATGATTGCGCTTTAGTACTGGGTGATAATGTCTATTACGGTCATGATTTGGCCGATATGATGCGAGATGCTGATAACAATAAAGAAGGTGCGACCGTTTTTGCCTACCCGGTGAGTGACCCTGAACGTTATGGCGTCGTAGCGTTTGACGAAAACGGTAAAGCATTAAGTATCGAAGAAAAACCGACTAAACCTAAATCGCGCTATGCCATCACAGGTTTATACTTTTATGATAATCAGGTCGTTGAGATTGCCCGCAATCTCAAACCTTCCGCTCGTGGTGAACTTGAGATTACTGATGTGAATCAGGCTTATCTGGATAACGGCAAGCTTAACGTACAGGTAATGGGCCGTGGTATGGCCTGGCTGGATACCGGAACTCATGATTCCCTATTGGATGCTTCAATGTTCATTCAAACCCTTGAACAACGCCAGGGGTTAAAAGTGATGTGTCCTGAAGAGATTGCCTTTCGCATGGGATATATTGATGCTGAACAACTTGAACAATTGGCCCAGCCATTATTGAAAAGTGGTTATGGTAAATATTTGTTAAATATCATTAATGAGACAATTTACTAATGTTAGTCACCGAGACCAATATTCCTGACGTTAAATTACTGACGCCCAAAAAGTTTGGTGATGAACGCGGTTTTTTTCTGGAAAGTTATAACAAGAAAACCTTTCAGGATTTACTCGGTTTGGATATTGATTTTGTGCAGGATAATCACTCGCGTTCAGCGAAAGGCGTGTTACGCGGTTTGCATTATCAAATCAAGCAACCACAAGGAAAATTGGTTCGGGTAACAGCAGGAAAAGTGTTTGATGTGGCCGTTGATATGCGTCGTGATTCACCGACATATGGTCAATGGACCGGAGCGGTTTTAACTGCTGAGGGTCAGGAACAGTTCTGGGTGCCCGCCGGGTTTGCCCATGGTTTTCTGGTGTTAAGCGACAGTGCCGATTTTCTTTATAAAACAACCGATTATTACGCACCTGAATATGAAAGAACGGTAGCATGGGATGATGCCGATCTGGCAATTGACTGGCCGTTAGAGGACATAACACCGGTTTTATCAGCTAAAGATCAACAAGGTACCCCGTTTAAACTGGCTGAGACCTTTTAAGTGAAAATATTACTGATTGGCGGACAGGGACAGGTTGGATTTCAATTACAGCGTAGTCTTGCCTGCCTGGGCGAATTACACACTACGACAAGACAATCACTGGATTTGGCGGATATAACCGCAATTCGAGAGACGATTCATGCTATTCAGCCGGATCTGATTGTAAATGCTGCGGCCTATACTGCAGTAGATAAAGCCGAACAGGAAACTAAATTAGCCCAAAAAATTAATGCTATTGCCCCGGCTGTGATGGCTGAAGAAGCCAACAATTTATCGATTCCCATGGTGCATTTTTCAACTGATTATGTTTTTGATGGCAGTAAGACTTCTCCCTGGGTAGAGACCGATGCTACCGGTCCATTAAGCCATTATGGTCTGACAAAACTGGAAGGGGAGCAGGCAATTCTTGCCAGTGGATGTGATCATCTGATTTTCAGAACCAGCTGGGTATATGATCGGCGAGGTCATAACTTTTTGAATACAATGTTAAGACTGGCTGAAGAACGTGAGCAATTGAATATTGTAGATGATCAGATTGGTACTCCAACGTGGAGTAGACATATTGCTGATGTCACTGCTCAAGCATTGGCTCAGGCACATAATGATGATGCATTTTGGAAGCAAAATAGTGGTGTTTATCATTTAAGCGCAGCAGGTCAAACCAGTTGGAAAGGATTTGCCGAGGCTATCTTTCAGATAGCTGAAGCTGATGGTCGGCGTGTTCCAAAAGTAACAGGCATAACTACGGCAGAATATCCGACACCAGCCAAGCGACCATTAAATTCCTGTATGGATAATACAAAATTAAAACGCCATTTTGGTCTGCAGTTACCCGATTGGCAGGTAAGTTTACAATGGGTTTTACAGTCATAAATACTCAGTACAGATTTGCCAAAGTAGGAAAAATCGAGGGAAAGGTTCGTGATACAAACCACGTATAATAAACTAATGCAGTGGTTTTTAAGCCGTCCGCGAACCACTAAACGCATATTGAGTATTTTCATTGATTACATCGTGGTGATGCTGGTGTTATGGCTGGCATTTTCGCTGCGACTTAGTACGCTGTACCAACCGCCAGTTACCCAATTATGGTTATTTTTTCTCGCGCCGTTTATCGCGATACCGATTTTTATTAAATTGGGGTTATACCGGGCTATTGTTCGCTATATTGGGCTTGATGCCCTGTGGACAATTTTTAAGGCCATTGGACTGTTTACCGTCATTTTTGCCACCGTTGTCGTATTATCTGGACCATATGCCGGCTTAGTACCCAGAACAATTTATATTATCAATGCGCTATTACTATTTTTGGCAGTAGGTGGACTGCGTTTATATGCACGCTGGTTGTTTATCACCACAACCCGCAGTCCATTGGCAGAGTTGGATAACAAACGATATATTCCTCCCGTTTTAATATATGGGGCCGGACGAGCAGGCGCCCAACTATCAGCCTTATTAAAAATGGGTCGTCAATTGCGGCCAGTAGCGTTTATTGATGATGACCCGACGCTTTATCGCCAGCAAATTAACGGGCTGAATGTCTATCGTCCTCGTGATCTGGTGAAACTGATTGATAAATTTCATGTACGTGATGTGCTATTGGCCATGCCATCAGCTTCCAGAAGTCGGCGAAGTGAAATTTTGCGTTCTCTAGAGGAATTACCCGTACATATCCGTACCTTGCCAGATCTTACCGATATCGCCGAAGGTAAATTGGAAGTTTCAGATATTCAGGAAGTGGATATTGCAGATTTACTGGGTAGAGAAGCCGTTGCCCCTGATCCGCAATTATTAACAGCGAATATCACCGGTAAATGCGTCATGGTCACCGGTGCCGGTGGTTCGATTGGCTCCGAGTTAACACGGCAAATCATCAAACTCAAACCCAGCCGATTGTTATTGTTCGAAATCAGTGAATTTGCGTTATATCAAATCGAACAGGAGCTCTGTAATTTGGAGAGCGGAGTAGAAGTAATTGCTTTACTGGGCTCGGTTGTTGATCGGATTCGTTTGACATCAATCTGTCAGCATTTTGCGGTACAAACTATTTACCATGCCGCAGCGTATAAACATGTGCCAATGGTTGAAAAAAATGTGGGTGAAGGAATCCGTAACAATGTTTTCGGTACATTACATTGTGCCCAGGCCGCCATTGCGGCAAACGTTGAAACATTTGTGTTGATTTCTACGGACAAAGCTGTCAGACCTACTAATACCATGGGAGCCAGCAAACGGATGGCTGAGCTGGTTTTGCAGGCTTTGGCAGAAACCTCTATTACCCGATTTACAATGGTAAGATTTGGTAATGTACTGGGTTCATCCGGTTCAGTTGTGCCATTATTTCGTGAACAGATAGCCAAGGGTGGCCCTGTTACGGTTACGGATTCGCAAATCATTCGCTATTTTATGACCATTCCCGAAGCTGCCGAACTGGTAATACAAGCTGGTGCAATGGGGCAGGGAGGTGATGTGTTTGTGTTGGATATGGGTTCAGCAGTAAAAATTGTTGATCTGGCAAAACGAATGATTCATCTCAGTGGCTTTACGGTTAAGAATTCTGAAAATCCCAACGGTGATATTGAAATTACCTTTACTGGCCTGCGTCCTGGCGAAAAGTTATTTGAAGAGCTGCTAATTGGTGAAAATGTCAGCCAAACGGCACACCAGAAAATTATGCGAGCCGAAGAGCGGGTGATTGCCTGGCAGGATTTACAGTTAATTCTGACTGATTTACAGCATGCTGTCAGCGTTGCAGATTATGAGCAGGTCCGGGTACTGCTCAGCAAATATGTAGATGGATTTATGCCCCAATGCGGGATTGAGGACTGGCTGAGCAATAAAGCGGTTATCAATCAGTAATATCCACGAGTTTTATAACTTTTAAGAGACGTATTATGGAAAAAACACTCAATATTGCAGTTGCTGGAACAGGTTATGTTGGCTTATCACTTGCCGTGTTGCTGGCCCAGCATCATCATGTGACTGCTCTGGACATCGTCCCTGAAAAAGTTGATCTGATTAACTCTAAAAAATCACCCATTGTCGATAAAGAAATCGAAGATTTTCTGGCCAATAAACCGCTCAATCTGAATGCCACAACGGATAAGCAAAAAGCTTATGAAAAAGCTGATTTTGTCATTATTGCTACGCCAACCGATTACGATATGGTAACGAATACCTTTAATACCAATTCAGTTGAAGCGGTTATTCAGGATGTGCTGGCGATAAATCCATCAGCTGTTATGGTAATAAAATCAACTATTCCGGTGGGTTATACTCAAACTGTTCGAGCCAAATTTAGCACAGATAAAATTTTCTTTTCGCCTGAGTTTTTACGCGAAGGTAAAGCGTTGTACGACAATCTTTATCCTTCACGCATTGTCGTAGGGGAACAGAGTGATCGTGCACGTTTGTTTGCTGATTTGCTGTTGCAAGGCGCAGTTAAGAAAGATGTGCCCGTGTTATTTACTGATCCTACCGAAGCCGAAGCGATCAAGTTGTTTTCCAATACCTATCTGGCGATGCGGGTCGCGTATTTTAATGAACTCGACAGTTATGCTGAAACACATAACCTGAACAGCCGGCAAATCATTGAAGGTGTTGGTTTGGATCCTCGCATTGGAGATCACTACAATAATCCTTCGTTTGGTTATGGTGGGTACTGCCTGCCAAAAGATACCAGACAACTGTTGGCCAATTATGACACTGTGCCCAATAGCTTGATTCGGGCTATTGTCGATGCCAATACCACCCGCAAAGACTTTATTGCCGAACAGATTATTAAGAAAAATCCTCTAGTTGTGGGCATTTATCGACTGGTCATGAAACAGGGATCAGATAACTTTAGAGCTTCAGCTATACAAGGCATTATGAAACGTATTAAGGCCAAGGGTATAGAAGTTATCGTTTATGAACCGGTGTTGGAAGAAGCCGAGTTTTTCCGTTCAAAAGTAGTCAATGACTTGGCAGCATTCAAACAACAATCTTCTCTTATTATTGCCAATCGCATTACTGATGATATTCAGGATGTAAAAGAAAAGATTTATACCCGCGATTTATTTGGCCAGGATTAATCCCTTTTGCCTGAAACACTCAACAGTTAATACGTTTTATTGATGATAGAAGGGCATTATTTATAAGGTTGCTGATGTATAATCCTTGTTTGCTTATTTGGAGGACAGCAATCAGTGTGTGGAATAGTCGGTGGTATTGCTGAGCGAAATGTAGCGCCAATCTTGATGGAAGGTCTACGCAGGCTGGAGTATCGAGGCTACGACTCTTCCGGTGTTGCGCTTATGGACGCTGAAGCCAATATTCACCGTGTTCGTTCGCTTGGTAAAATTAAGCAGCTTGAAGCCAAAATCGATGGCGAAAACAGCAGCTTTTCCGGTCAAATGGGCATTGCCCACACGCGTTGGGCCACACATGGAATACCCTCCGAAAATAATGCCCATCCCCATATATGCAATCACCGTGTTGCTGTTGTTCACAATGGCATCATTGAAAACTATCAGGTTTTAAAACAGCAACAGACGCACCAGGGATATCGCTTTACCTCTGAAACCGATACAGAAGTGGTCGCCCATTCCATATATCAATATTTATACGGTGATGCTTCTCCAGCTGCCAGCCGCACCAATCTTTCACTTCTCGATGCCGTGGTGGAAGCCATTCATGATTTTGAAGGTGCTTATGCACTTGGAGTCATCGCCACCGACGAGCCGAATACGCTGATAGCCGCCCGCAAAGGCAGTCCATTAGTAATCGGAATTGGTATCGGTGAACATTTTATTGCTTCCGATGTATCTGCCTTACTACCCGTTACCCAGAACTTCATTTTTCTGGAAGATGGCGATGTTGCTAAACTGACACGCGAGAGCATTGAAATTTACAGCTCTGTAACCGGTGAGAAAGTAGAGCGTCCGATTAAACAATCCTCTTTAAACATTACGGCAGTAGAGCTGGGCGAACATCGTCACTACATGCACAAAGAGATCTTCGAACAGCCACAAGCTGTAATTGACACTCTTGAGGGACGAGTAACGCAGGATCAAGTGCTGGTTTCAACTTTTGGTCCTGGCGCCGAATCCATTTTCAAAAGTATTGAACGGCTGCATATTATTGCCTGCGGTACCAGTTATCATGCGGGCATGGTGGCAAAATACTGGGCTGAAGATATTGTTCGTCTTCCTTGCCAAGTTGAAGTGGCCAGTGAGTTTCGTTATCGAAATCCAGTCATCGAAGATAATACGCTTTTTGTCACCATCAGCCAGTCGGGCGAAACTGCCGACACATTGGCTGCTTTGCAGCAAATTAAAGCTTATGCTGCTGCTAGTCTTGATGCCTTCGCGGTAAAAAATATTCAAACATTATCAATCTGTAATGTAGCTGAAAGCAGCCTGACCCGTGAAGCTGATCTATGTTATCTCACCCATGCCGGGCCGGAAATCGGTGTCGCTTCCACCAAGTCTTTTACCACTCAGTTAGTAGCGTTAGCCTTATTGTTAACGTGTATTGGAAAAGTCAAAAAACGCATCACCCGCGAACGTGAAAAACACATCACGCAAGGCCTACAGAAATTACCTAATCTGATCCAGAATGCCCTGATGCATGAACAGGAAATTCAGGACATTGCTCAGGCTTTTGCAGATAAACAGCATGCACTCTTTTTGGGTCGAGGCACGATGTATCCAATAGCGTTGGAAGGTGCTTTAAAACTTAAAGAAATCAGTTATATCCATGCAGAAGCTTATCCTGCCGGTGAGCTTAAACATGGTCCATTGGCATTGATTGATGAAAATATGCCGGTAATTGCTATTGCTCCGCTCGATGATCTGCTGGAAAAGCTCAAATCCAATCTTCATGAAGTAAAAGCCCGCGGTGGTCAGATGATTGTGTTTGAAGATGAACGTTCGGATATCAGTTCTGAGTCGGGTTTTAAGGTTATTAAAGCGACCACGAACGTAGGCCGTATTACTGCCCCGATAACTTACAATATTCTCCTTCAATTGCTCAGTTACCACGTTGCTTTAATTAAAGGCACAGATGTCGATCAACCACGTAATTTAGCGAAGTCGGTTACTGTTGAATAAATTAACCTAGTTAACACATAAAAAAATAAGCAGAGATTTAAATGGAAAAAGTTGCATTAATAACTGGTATCACTGGTCAGGATGGTGCTTATCTAGCGGAGCTTTTATTAGAAAAAGGCTATGTAGTGCATGGCATAAAACGTCGCGCCTCTTTATTCAACACCGATCGTGTTGATCATCTATATCAGGATCCGCATGTTGATAATAAAAATTTCATTTTGCACTATGGTGACTTGACTGATTCAACTAATCTGATTCGGATCATCCAGCAGGTTCAGCCCGATGAAATTTATAACCTGGCCGCAATGAGTCATGTTGCGGTCAGTTTTGAAACACCGGAATACACAGCGAATGCCGATGGTATTGGCACGCTGCGAATTCTGGAAGCGATTCGAATATTGGGGCTCGAAAAGAAAACCAAATTTTATCAGGCTTCCACTTCAGAGCTTTATGGTTTGGTACAGGAAACTCCACAGAAAGAAACAACACCATTTTATCCACGTAGTCCTTATGCTGTTGCCAAATTATATGGTTATTGGATCACGGTGAATTATCGTGAAGCGTATGGCATTTATGCCTGCAATGGTATTTTGTTCAATCATGAATCACCGATTCGAGGTGAAACATTTGTCACCCGAAAAATTACCCGTGCGTTAGCCAGAATTAAACTAGGCTTACAAGACTGCCTATACCTAGGCAACCTTGATGCTTTACGTGACTGGGGACATGCCAAGGATTATGTTGAGATGCAGTGGTTAATGCTGCAGCAGGAACAGCCAGAGGACTTTGTCATCGCAACAGGTGTGCAATACAGCGTTCGTGATTTCGTCAATACCGCAGCGAAAGAACTGGATATTACTATTAGCTGGGAAGGCAAAGGTGTTGAGGAAAAAGGTTATGATGCAGATGGGAAATGCATTGTTCAAGTAGACCCGCGCTATTTCCGTCCAACTGAAGTTGAGACGTTACTGGGTGATCCGACTAAAGCAAAAGAAAAACTTGGCTGGACACCTAAAATCAGTTTTGAAGAACTCGTAGCAGAAATGGTGCGTGAAGATTATAAATCTGCAGAACGTGATGAATTAGTAAAAAAACATGGTTTTACTGTATATGACTACCATGAATAAATCAGACAAAATCTATGTTGCAGGTCATCGTGGTTTAGTTGGTTCAGCACTAGTTCGAAATCTTGAGGAAAAGGGGTATAGCAATATACTCAAAAGAACCCATACTGAATTGGATTTGACTGATGAAAAAGCAGTAGCAGAATTCTTCAAGACTGAAAATCCTGACTATGTGTTTCTTGCAGCAGCAAAAGTTGGCGGTATCCACGCTAACAATACTTATCCGGCTGAATTTATCCGAGACAACTTGGCCATTCAGAATAATGTGATACATCATGCGTACCTGAATAATGTAAAACGCTTACTGTTCTTGGGGTCGAGTTGCATTTATCCTAAAAACGCACCGCAGCCATTGAAAGAAGAATATTTATTAACAGGCCCGCTTGAAGAAACCAACCGTCCTTATGCATTGGCTAAAATCGCTGGCATTGAGATGTGTTGGAGCTATAACCGCCAGTACGGCACACGATATCTTGCAGCCATGCCAACCAATCTTTATGGGCCTGGCGATAATTATGATTTAAATAATTCACATGTTTTACCGGCGCTTATCCGTAAATTTCATTTGGCTAAATTGGCTGGAGAAGGAAATAGAGCATCAATCCTTGATGATGAAGAAAAACATGGAAAACTACCTGAGCCATACAGGAGTGTAGTATTAAAAGCGTGTGAAAAAGGCCAAATTCCCGCAGTTGTTGTTTGGGGTACAGGTAAGCCAAAACGGGAGTTTATGTATAGCGAAGACATGGCAGATGCTTGTGTGCATTTAATGAATCTTGATGATAAGCAGTATAAGCCATTATTGGGAGCGTCCCGTAATGACGGCTTGCCACCGGTTGTAAATGTAGGCGTTGGGGACGATCTGACAATCAAGCAACTGGCAGAAATGATACAAGAAGTTGTTGGAAACAATGGTCAAATCGTATTTGATGAGACTAAACCAGACGGAACAATGCGAAAGTTAATGGATATTGAAAGACTAAAAAAAATGGGCAGTAAAGCTCAGACCAGTTTAAAAAATGGTATTGAAACTGTTTATACGGCCTATAAAAATGCATAGCCTGATTATAGCTTTGGATTGGAATTACATTAAAAATATTAGCTTGAACGCGACTTAAAGTTTGTAATGCCCTCACTAAAAAATCAGTTTCAAACCCAGCTCAAAAAAATCACTGACAGGCCAGGACTTAATAAAATCCTACAAAACACTGGTTGGTTGTTTGCCGATAGGGTTTTGCGGATGGGCTTAGCGTTTGTCGTTACCATCTGGCTTGCACGTTATTTAGGGCCGGAACAATTTGGGTTACTCAATTTTGCCATGGCATTTGTAGCATTATTTGGTGCTATTGCCACCGTTGGTTTGAACAGTGTTGTTGTGCGCGATTTAGTAAAATTTCCCGAAAAAACTTCATCGATACTGAGTACTTCTATCTCATTGCAGATATTGGGTGGGTTAATAACGTTCAGTTTAATCGTGCTGGCTATCCATTTTTTAAAACCAGAAGATGCTTTGGCACGAGCAATAGCTATTATCCTTGGACTGAGTATGGTCGTTAAGTTTTCAGAAACGATTAAGTATTGGTATGAATCACAAGTGCAATCTAAGTTTGTTGTTTGGGCTGAAAGTGCTGTTCTAGTCCTGTTTGCAGCAATCAAGATTCTTTTGATATTACAACAAGCACCACTCATCAGTTTTGCATGGGCAATATTCGCAGAGACAGTGGTTTTGGCAATTGCATTAATCATTTTATATTCGATTCAATCAAAAACAAGCAAAATATGGCAACCCCAGCTTTGTCAGGCTAAAACATTACTTCGAGAGAGTTGGCCTCTTATATTGTCAGGCTTGTCGGTAATGGTTTATATGAGAATAGATCAAGTCATGCTTGGACAAATGCTCAATAATGAGGCTGTAGGTATTTATTCAGCTGCAGTGAAAATAAGTGAAATGTGGTACTTCGTACCAATAGCAATAGTTGCTTCAGTATATCCAGCGATTATTAGCTCTAAAGAAAAAAGTGAATCGTTATATCAGCAAAGAATGCAAAATCTCTATGACTTAATGGTTTATATCTCTGTTTTTGTAGCATTAATTGTGACATTTTCAGCTGACTGGATTGTTATTTCACTTTTCGGAGATGCTTATAGTGAATCTGGATTTGTTCTAGCTGTTCATATTTGGATAGGTTTATTTGTTTCATTAGGTGTTGCAAGTAGTAAATGGTTTTTACTTGAAAATCTAAGTAAATTAATTTTTTATAGAACACTTTATGGTGCACTCTTAAACGTTTTATTAAATTTAGTTCTAATCCCGTCGTTTGGTATAAAGGGGTGTTTAATCGCTACTCTAATCAGTTATTCATTCGCGGCATTATGGTTTGATGCTTTTGCAAAAAAGACAAGAAAAGCTTTTGTTATGAAAATAAGAGCATTAATTTTCAGGAGTTTATATGCCGCTTAAAACCGTGTTGGCAAAGATTATTCCCCGTAAAGCCAAAAAAAGTTTAAGAAACTTTTGGATTTTGGCTGATAAGTATGGCCAAAGAAGATCAATTAAATATGACAAGTGTTTAGATAAAAAGGGCCAAGAAATACCTTGGTACACTTATCCTGCTTACGAATATCTTAATAGCCTTGATTTCAAAGACCTGGACATACTTGAGTTTGGATCAGGAGCCAGCTCAACTTGGTGGGCTGAAAGAGCCAAAAGTGTTACCTCAATTGAACATAACAAAGAATGGTATGAAATCGTTAAGCAAAGACAAACTAATAATTTAAAAATAATTTTTGCAGAAACAGAGGAAAAATATATTTCAGCTGGTAATTTTGAAAAATACGACGTCGTAGTGATTGATGGTCAGTACCGACATGCTTGTGCAAAAAATCTTAAAAACATTATAAAAGGTGAAGGATTAATTATTTTGGACAATGCTGACAGGCATCCAACAACTGCAAAACTTTTGAGAGAAACATACAATCTTTTGCAAGTAGATATGCATGGTTTTGGTCCGATCAATGACTATACATGGACAACATCGCTTTTCTTTTCAAGAGGTTTCCAGTGCCTACCTAAAACCAATAGATTGCCTGTTTATTCTGTTGGCGCTTTAAAAGAGCTTGCCGAATGAAAAGTATGATTAAAAAAATCTTACCAAAACAATGGTTAGAATATATTCGTATAAAAATTCTGAGTAGTTATGCGACAAAATCTTATTCTCAAGAAGGAGAGGATATGATTTTACGCCGAATATTTGAGTATAAAGCGGATGGTTTTTATGTTGATGTAGGCGCACATCACCCTGTCCGATTTTCAAATACTTATTTATTTTATAAACAGGGCTGGACAGGTATTAATATTGATGCAATGCCAGGAGCAATGAAGCTATTCAATAAGATCAGACGTAAAGACATTAATCTTGAACAAGCTATTTCAGAAAAAGAAAAAACGCTGACCTATTATCAGTTTAATGATCCTGCTTTAAATGGCTTTGATGTCAAACTATCTGAGAAACGCGACTCTGAACCAAATGGTTATAACATTCAATTTAAAACTCAGTTAAAAACAAAAAGTCTTGAAATCATTCTGGATGATTATTTACCAATTAATAAAATAATTGATTTCATGTCAATTGATGTTGAAGGGCTTGATTACGAAGTCTTACGTTCCTTGAATTTAATTAAGTACAAACCAAGAGTTTTATTATTGGAAATTCTGTATACATCAGATAACAATAATAAAAATGAAATTGTTTCTTATCTTGAACAAAATGGATATGTTTATTTTGCTAAAACATTAAATACAACGTTTTTCATGCATAAAGATTTTTTAAGATGACAGCGCCTATAGCTTTATTTGTTTACAATCGCCCCGAACATACAAAAAAAACTATAGAAGCTCTACAGAAAAATGATTTAGCTAATGAAAGCAATTTATACATATTTTCTGATGCTGCAAAGCATCAAGAAGCGACTGTCCAAGTTCAGGCAGTGAGAGAGTACATTGCAAGTATTAATGGTTTCAAGTCAGTTACAATTATTAATCGAAATTGCAACTTAGGATTAGCTGATTCGATAGTAGATGGTGTTACAAAACTCTGTAATTCAGATGGAAAAGCTATTATTCTGGAAGACGATATTGTGACATCTAAAGGTTTTTTGCGTTTTATGAATAATGCATTAAACCTGTACGCAGATGACGAGAAAGTTATGCATATCTCAGGATATATGTTTGGAATTGATAAACCAGAAGAAATTCCCGAAACATTTTTTTATCGTGTGCCTTCATGTTGGGGGTGGGCTACATGGAAACGTGCCTGGGAGGATTTTGAACCTGATGCAGCAAATCTGCTTGACCGGCTCAATCTGTCCAAGAAAAAATATGATTTTGATATTGAGAATACTTATGATTACAGTGAAATGCTTCAGATGCAAGCTTCTGGAAAATTAAATTCTTGGGCAATACGTTGGTATGCGAGTGTTTTTTTGAATAATGGATTATGCCTTCACCCGAACAAATCCTTTACTAATAATATTGGTTTGGACGGTTCAGGGACTAACTGTGGAACAAGTAATTCTTATGAAATTTCGGACTTAAAAGAGGATTTCAGTATCAATGCTAAACTGAAATTAGATGAGAACCAAATGGCGCTTCAAAAAATAAAGAATTTTAATAAAAGTAAATTACCACATTTTTATCGGCGTTTTGTTAGGAAGATTCTGAAAATAGCTCAAAAAATACTGTTAAAAGGCTAAATATTTAATGTTAGTAAAAGCATTTTTCTATGAACCAGCTAAGCATATTTATAAATTATTAACAGACATTGATTATCGTGAATGGTGTATTCAGTCTACGAAATTAGGACGATTAAGGCGATTTACTGAGTGTCGTGGTAAAGTACGAAAATGGCATGTAAATATACCTGATGCAGCATCTTTTTTATCTGCATATAAGGAAATATTTGTTAGTAAAATCTATCAGTTTGAATTCGAAAATGATCAACCAGCCATTCTTGATTTGGGAGCCAATATTGGCCTTAGTGTTTTATATTTTAAAACCATATTTCCTCAGGCAAAAATTACAGCCTTTGAAGCCGATCCGAAGATATTTTCATATTTAGAACACAATATTCTGACCAATGGATTTAACGACGTGGAATTAATTAATAAGGCAATTTGGAATCAAAATAGTATTTTGAGGTTTCATGCAGAAGGTGCAGATGGTGGGAGAGTTTTTGATTCATCAACTGAAAAAATGATTGAAATTGAAGCTGTTGATATATGCGAACATCTTGAACAGCATCATTACGATTTTCTAAAAATGGATATTGAAGGAGCTGAGGATCAAGTTTTTCTGGCTTTGGAGAATCATCTTGCAAAATTTAAATATATTTTCCTTGAATATCATTCTTCTGTTGGAAAGCCACAAAGTTTAGCAGTCATGCTGGATCTTCTAACTCATAATGGCTTTAGATTTGACATACATAGTCTGATGGATAGTCAACAGCCACTCGTTGCTAAAAAAATTACAACCGATTTTGACTTACAGCTCAATATTTTTGCATGGAAAGTCTAATTATGAGACACATAGGAAAACATTCCCCATGAAGTCTCTTTTGGTTAATAGTTTTGATCTGCATGGTGGTGCAGCAATAGCTACCTATCGACTTCACCATGCTTTACGGACTGTTAATGTCGAATCAAATTTATTCGTTCAGCGAAAATATAGTAGTGATGAAACAGTGATTGCTTCAAAGAGTGCTGCTTCAACTTTAGTTTCACAGTTAAGTTCAAAGTTTGATTCATTACCTTTAAAAAGATACCCCGCTCGAACAGGACAGCTTTTTTCGCCTGCAATAACTCCTGATAGATTAATTCGCCGAGTTAAAGAACTGGATCCGGATATTGTGCATTTATTTTGGATTACAGCAGGTTTCATAAAAATTGAAAGTTTGGCTAAGTTAAATAAACCCGTGGTATGGACTCTCCATGATATGTGGCCGTTTACTGGAGGCTGTCATTATGACAACTACTGTAATCGTTATACAAAGTCTTGTGGTAAATGTCCGCTTTTAGGTTCATCTAAAGATTATGATCTATCAGCCAAAGTACTACAACGAAAACAAGCCGCTTGGAATGATCTTGATATAACAATCGTTGCAACAAGTAGATGGCTTGCTGACTGTGCCCAAAAAAGTACACTATTTCAAAATAAGCGTATAGAAATTATTGCGAATGCATTTGATATAGAAAAATATCACCCAATAGATAAGCCTGCTGCAAGGAATGCCTTTAATTTTCCACAGCACAAAAAACTGGTGTTATTTTCAGCATTTAATGCGACTAATGATAAAAGAAAAGGCTATCAGCATTTATTGCCTGCTTTAAAAAATATGAATGAGCATGATAAAGCAGATATTGAACTTATTATTTTGGGAGCAAACAAACCTGCGAAAACTTTTGATTTTGGCATGGAGGTTCACTACATAGAGCATCTGCAGGACGAAATAAGTCAAGTTTTGCTTTACTCTGCTGTGGATGTTTTAGTGTTGCCTTCTGAACAGGAAAATCTATCAAATACTGTGATTGAGGCTATGCTTTGTGCAACTCCTGTTGTTGCATTTGAAATTGGTGGTATGCCTGACATTATTGAACACAATGTTAATGGTTATCTTGCAAAACCGTTTGAACCAGTTGACTTGGCAGAGGGTATTCTTAGAGTTCTTAATGCTTTGGATTCATCTGGTATGGCATTGTCTGCTAGATGTATTGCCGTAGAAAAATATAATAGAGAAAAAATTGCGAACGAATATCTTAATCTTTATCAAGACATAAAAAATGATAAAAATAATACTTACTAAGTTAAAAAAAATATATTTAAAAGAACAGTTCAACCCGAGTATTTTGGGTTTGTTTATAAATCCATATTATTTTTCAAGGATATCTTTGTATAAAGCTATAAAGAGTGCCTCTGGAAATCTGGATGGGTCGTTACTTGATATTGGCTGTGGTAATAAACCATATGAGCAACTTTTTAATGTTGAAAGTTATATTGGGGTAGAGTTAGATACGGTTGAAAATAGAACCAATAAAAAAGCAGACTATTTCTATGATGGTTTGACATTACCATTTTCGAGCGATTCTTTTGATTCGATAATATGTAACCAGGTTTTTGAGCATGTGTTTAATCCTGATCAGTTTCTTCAGGAGATCTTCAGGGTTACCAAGCCTGGCGGAAAGATTATTTTAACTGCACCATTCATCTGGGATGAACATGAGCAGCCATATGACTTTGCAAGATATACCTCTTATGGATTGAATTTTCTACTAAAAAAATACGGTTTCGAAGTCATAACTTTTAAAAAAACATTGTCTGATGCTTCACTTTTTTTTCAATTAATAAATGTTTACTTATATAAAGTTACATTAACAAAAAATAAATACTTTAACCTTTCTTTTATGGTTTTTTTGCTTTCTTTTTTTAATGTAATAGGACTTTTTCTTTCTTTTTTGCTACCTAAGAATAAAGATTTATACCTGGATAATGTTGTTCTTGCGAAAAAATTATAAAAAATGAATAGTTTTACAGTTGTAATCGCAACCTTTAATGCAGAGACTACACTTCTACAGGCTATCAATAGCTTTGTTAACCAAAATTACAAGAATAAACAGTTAATAATTATTGACGGAAGCTCAACTGATAAGACTGTTCAAATACTCAAAGAAAATGAACATCATATTGATTACTGGATATCAGAACCGGATACAGGAATTTACAATGCCTGGAATAAAGCATTGCCGCATATTAATGGCGAGTGGATTTATTTTTTAGGCGCTGATGATTACTTCACTCATTCTGAGGTTTTTGCTCAGTTCGAGGCAACATTAGCAGTGGTTCCTGAAAAAATACTCGTAGCTTATGGCATAGTAAGTTATATCTCAGTACATTCAGAATATTTATATTCTCATGGTTTACCTTGGGAGCAAGTAGGTAAAAAATATCGCCAACTGATGACTATTCCCCATCAAGGCGTTTTTCATCGAAAAGAATTATTTAATAAATATGGTACTTTTGATGAATCATTTCGGATTGCGGGCGATTATGAGCTGTTACTCAGATACTTAAAAGATCACGATGCGGTCTTTATCCCGTTAGAAATAGCAATGATGCGGCAGGGGGGCGTCAGTAGTGATATTACTAACTCACTCAAGATCATCTGGGAGGTGAGACGTGCGCAGCTTAAAAATGGCTTATTAATTCCTGGTGTATTTTGGTTGATGGCGCTAAGCCGTGTATATATTCGGCTTGTACTTTGGAAAATATTAGGTGAGCGTCAAACTAGACGTTTACTTGATTTTGGCAGAGCCTTAATGGGAAAGCCGCCACATTGGACAAAAAACTTATAATCTAAAGCTGCTGTATCATTAAGCTTTTCTGAGCTCACTCTAAAAGTATAACCATGAAATTAACCATCGTTGTCCCTTCTTTTAATTATGCCCAATTTTTGGATGCATGCCTGACAAGTATCCAACAACAGGATTATGCGAATTTTGAGATCTTGATAGCTGACGGTGGATCAACTGATCAGTCCGTGGAAATTATTCAGGGATATTGTGAAACTGATAAGCGTTTTAAATTGGTTAGTACAGAGGATAATGGGCAGGCGGATGCGATTCAAAAGGCCTTCGTTCATGCAACAGGTGAGGTATTTGGTTTTTTAAATGCAGACGATACATATTTGGCCAAAGATAGTTTCACTGAAATTGTAAGATCCTTTGAACAATATCCAAATATTGGTTTAGTAAGCTTTAGAGGTTATTACATTGATGCTCAGGGTAAATGGATCAAGCCCATTAATTATCGTTATCATCCGTTTGATGGCTTCCATTGGATGAAGTTTCGGACCGCTGTTTTACAACCTGCTACGTTCTGGAAGCGTGAGGTTTATGAGCAAACAAATTGGCCAGTTGCTTTTAACTTTGTTTTTGATGTCGTATTTTTTTACCAAGCTTTTCAAAAGTATTCATGGTTAGAGATGACTAAGCCTATTGCAGGGTATCGATTACATGGTGAAAATAAGTCAATGTTTGTTAAATCTAGCCGAATAATCGAATTAGCCGCTTTTGAAGAGCTGAAGTTCGGTCAAAAAAGCTTCCGAGCTAAATATCTTAAAGGGATAGCAAAATTGGCTGCTGTTTTTGAGGGGCGGGGAAAAATAGGCCAAATCCTGAACTACTGGTTATATACAGTAGTTAACGGAGTTGCGTTTATTAGCTGTTACCGATTGCCAAGTATCTAAATAAATGCTGAAAATATCCATAATCACTGTTTGTTATAACGCTGCTCATACCTTACCCGACACTATTCGTTCTGTTGCTGAACAAGATTATCCTGAGATAGAACATATCATTGTGGATGGAGGCTCAACAGATGGAACGGTAAATATTATTGAAAAATCTCTAAGTGTTACCCGTTTCGTTTCTGAGCCAGATAAAGGTATCTATGATGCAATGAATAAAGGGATCGCTATGGCAACAGGTAATGTTATCGGCACTTTGAATGCTGATGATTTTTATGCGACGCCTTCAGCGATTGATACAGTGGCGAAGTCTTTCTTAGACACTCAGATAGATGCTTGCTTTGCTGATCTTGTTTATGTCGATACGAAGGATACGAGCCAAATTATAAGATATTGGAAGTCTAACCCCTTTCAGCCGGGAGCCTTCAAATTGGGTTGGATGCCAGCACACCCGACTTTTTTTGTTAGAAGCAGCATCTATAAAAAATATGGTGTATTTGATTTACGTTATCAGCTTGCTGCAGATATGCAGCTATTATTCCGACTATTAGAAAAACATAAAATTAATACAGTTTATTTACCAAACGTATTAATAAAAATGCGAATGGGCGGCGCGACAAACAAAAATATTAAAAATATTTTTGAACAAAATAGAGAAATTCTCAGCGTTTTGGATGACTATTATGAACATAGTAGTCGTTTAAAATTCTTTTTTAACAAACTCGTTGACAGGGTTAAGCAATTTTTTCTAAGGCCAAAAAAACTTTAATGTTATGTAATCAAGATTATATGGAATTACCAAAAGTAACTGTCTTAATGGCAACTTTTAATGGAATACGCTGGGTCAAAGAACAAATCGAAAGTATTAAGTTACAAAAGTCTGTTCATGTTAATTTAGTTATTTCCGATGATGGTTCGACGGATGGAACCTATGAATGGTTAGAAGAGTTGGCAAGAACGAATGAAAACATTGAGTTACATTGCAATAACAGTTCTACTCGAGGAGCTGCTGGTAACTTCTATCACTTAATTGAAAACATTAATATGGATAGTTCTGACTATATAGCACTTGCTGATCAAGACGATATATGGTTCGAAGATAAATTAAATAATCAGATTCAATCTCTAAAGTTAACCTCTTCTGAGGGAGTCTCTTCAGATGTCATAGCATTTTGGCCTGATGGAAAAAAAGAACGGATCATCAAGTCTGATGAAATGAAAAAGTTTGATTTTTTATTTGAATCGGCTGGTCCTGGATGCAGCTATATATTTACCCCCGGCCTATTTACGCTTATAAAAAAGTCGCTTGAAAAATTAAAGAAAGAAGATCGGCCAGATCTGCATGATTGGTTTGTTTATGCAGTTGCCAGAGCAAATAAAAAAAACTGGACAATTGACCCAGTCCCCTCACTTAAATATCGTCAACATGAGAACAACGTGATGGGGGTAAACCGGGGGTGGCAGGCAAAGTTGAATAGATTGTCAAAAATAAACGACGGTTGGTATCGACAGGAAGTTATCAAAATTTCTCGTATCGTAGAGAAAATGACATCAGATGAAGAAGTCTTAAATGTATGCCGTATTGTTAGTGCAGATACTTTTGCAAATCGACTAAAACTAATGGCGTTACTTCCTGAAACACGAAGAGCCAAAATGGATAGAGTAATGCTCTACTGTGCTTGTGGTTTATTTCTGTTTTAGCACTGTATGTTGACTCGACTTAACCAAAACTCTATTTGGAGTTTTGCCGGAGGAGCTATACCAGCTTTAGCTGCTTTGGCATCAATTCCAGTTTTTATTTATTTGCTAGGTGTTGAAAGATTTGCAATCTTATCATTATTACTTTCATTAAACCTATTCTTCTTTGTATACGATTTTGGCTTAGCTCGTGCAATGCACTTTTTTGTGCCAAAAGATAAATATCAATGCCCTCAACAAGTAAAAATACTTACAAGTACTAGCCTTGCTATAGCATTTGTAATCGGAAGTGCTACATCATTATTTATATTTTTACTTAGTCCTTATTTAGTTGACTATTGGTTACATGTATCAAAAGCAGAAACTAAAGAAATTATCCTTGCCTTTCAGATTGCAGGTTTTGGAGTCCTACCCGCAGTAATGATGAGCGTATTAAGGGGAAGATTTGAGGGTGCTGGTGCATTCAAAGAGGCGAATTTAGCAAAAATATTTTCTGGTACAAGTTTATTTTTGCTTCCAATATTAGTTTCGTTTAACCAAGACTCAATTGTTTTGTTAGCTTTTGCTATTACTTTTTCACGTTATCTTTCATTTGTAATATATATAAAATTAACAAGAATCATAAACTTCAAAAGTTGGGTTCATGTAGACCTTTCTTTAGTATCCAAAATCAAAAATTATGCATTTTGGGCTGCTATATCGGGTTTTTTTTCAACGGCATTTATTTATGCCGATAGATTTTTTGTTGCGGGTTTCGTATCACAAGCTGAGTTATCGGTATATATTGCTAGCCAGGATATCATAAGTAGATATCTTATTATTCCATGGTCTATAGCGATTGTTCTTACGCCATACTTTGCCTCTGAGAAGTTCTCTTCAATTGATTTTAAGAACATCCATTTCACTTCTTTGAAAAAAATTACAATTCTTACATTATTATTTGCACTTGCAGTAGTCAGTATAATTTATGGCATATTGCCATTTTTGCTTAATGTTGAGTTTCTCGGCTTAGTGAGTAACATCTCTTTAATATTACTTTTAGGTGTTATTTTTGCCTCTATTGCACAGCTCCCACTTGTATTTTTATACGCACAGGGGAAAGCAAGGCTTTTGAGTTTAATTTTCATGAGTGAAGGAATTTTATACCTTTGTTTCGCTCCATTTATATACGGAAAATTTGGAGTGTATGGGGCCGCAGCAGTTTGGTCAACACGATTATTTATAGAAATGGCAATGTTGTATTTAGTTGCTCATAGGATGATGCGAAATTGATAAATTATAATTTTTTTTCAGAGATTAGATTTAAATATATATTATTTTCCATATTAGGATTAATAGCGGTTTACTTATGTCAATCAGCTTCAAAGGACTGGAGTAATTATCAGTGGCTGTTTTCTATTGATAATCAAAAGAGTTGGACACAAATGCTTTCCGAGTTCTCTATATTTAAAGAGCCAGCATATTTTGTCTTATCAAAGCTTGGTGGGGAGGTAATTGGTTTCTCATTATTCATGGGGATTATAACTATAATAACTTTAGTCATTAAATTAAATTATTTGTCTAAAATAGTGGATTCCGTCCCTGCAGCATGTTTTTTTTATTTTTGTTTATATTTTTTCCTTTTTGATACAACAGTTCTTCGCGTGGCTTATGCAACAGCATTGGTTATTCCGGCATTTTATTTTTTGCAGCATAAACGCATCTCGTTAAGTTTTTTACTGGTTGGACTAGCAAGTCAAATTCATCTGACCACTATTGCTTTCATGATTATTTATCCATTGTATTGGGTTAGACAGTTAAATTTTGTGGTGCTAGGGATTTTTATACTTTCCCCAATATTGATTTGGATTGACTTTTCAGCTTTTGACTGGCTAATAAGATTTTCTATGATTTTTACTGATAAATACCAATTTTATGCACGCCCTGAATTACTTCAGCAGCAAAATTCAACGGGTTTGTATTTTTATTTTATAGGCTTTTATTATTTGCTTGTTGCAGGTATTTATTTTTACCTTAGGGATGAAATTTTGACAGATCCTTTTAAACGTGTGATGGCCTCAATCGCAATGTTGGGAGTAATTATTATGTGTCTTTTACATGATAATGTTGCTGTGGGGGCACGACTAGGTGAATTATTTTTAATCAGTACAGTTTTACTACTTAGTTGGGTATATTTAAATGCTAGAGCTAAACAACAACTTTTGATTCAAATCAGCATGATTGTAGTCTTCTCAAGTTATGCTGTAGCTAGATTCTTTTACCTATTCCCAAACTTTTTTGAATGAGAAAATTGATGAGTCAAAATATAAGTTGCTTCAAAGCCTACGATATTCGAGGAAAACTAGGCGAAGAGCTTAACCCCGATGTCGCTTATCGAATTGGATATGCCTATGCTAAAAATTTAAATGCCAGACGGGTTGTGGTTGGTGGCGATATTCGGCATACCAGTGAACCATTAAAACTGGCTTTGGCTCAAGGCCTGATGGACGCCGGAGCAGAAGTTATTGATATCGGTATGGTAGGCACAGAAGAGATTTATTTTGCCTCATTTTATCTGGATGTTGATGGTGGTATTGAAGTGACGGCAAGCCATAATCCCATGGACTATAACGGCATGAAACTGGTGGGGCGTGGTGCTTTGCCGATAAGTGGTGATAGTGGCTTAAATGAAATCCGTGATTTGGCCGAACGTATTGATTCCCCTTTTAACACATCAAAAGCAGTTGTCTCTGATAAGGTTAATACTTCTGCCACTATTACATCTGAAAACACTGTTTTCAGTGGAACGAATAATGCCAATAAATACAAACAGCAATCGATACTTCAACCCTACGTTGAGCATCTGCTGAGCTATATTGATCTGGCAAAACTTAAACCGTTAAAGCTGGTTGTGAACGCGGGTAATGGTGCCGCTGGACATGTAATTGATGCTATTGAACAATACTTTAAACCCGCTAATGTGCCAGTGGAGTTTATTAAGGTGCATCATGAAGCTGACGGCAATTTTCCGAATGGTATTCCTAACCCTTTATTACCCGAAAACCGTGCAGCAACTGCTGATGCAGTCATTGCTAATAAAGCCGATATTGGTATCGCCTGGGATGGGGATTTTGATCGGTGTTTTCTGTTTGATGAAAATGGCCGCTTTATCGAAGGGTATTACATTGTCGGTTTATTGGCTGAAGCATTTTTGCTTAAGTCACCGGGTGAAAAAATCATTCATGATCCACGGTTGACATGGAACACCATCGATCAGGTTGAAGCGGCGGGTGGCAAACCTATTCAATCCAAAACTGGCCATGCTTTCATCAAAGAACGTATGCGTCTGGAAAATGCGATTTATGGTGGTGAAATGAGCGCTCACCATTATTTCAGGGATTTTGCCTATTGTGATAGCGGCATGATTCCCTGGCTGTTGGTAGCTGAATTAATCAGTGTAGCAGGCAAGCCTTTATCTGAACTGGTTAATGAGCGAATGGCGAAATACCCGTGCAGTGGTGAAATTAATTATCGGGTAGCAGATGTTAATGTCATTCTTGATAAAATTCTTCAACATTTTTCTGCTGAAAATCCATTGATTGATAAAACAGATGGAATAAGCCTCGAGTTTGACCGATGGCGATTTAACTTACGCTCATCTAATACTGAACCATTGTTACGTCTAAATGTTGAAACTCGGGCTGATGAGGCTTTGATGAAAGCCAAAGTGGCAGAAATCGAACAGATAATTCATAGCTGATGAAGGTTTTTGTAACAGGCGCAACAGGGTTTGTCGGCAAAGCCCTAATAGATTCATTGCTGGCAGATCAACATAATGTTATTGCTGCGGTTAGGAAATTAACTAAGCAATTGCCAACATCGGTAACCCAGGTCGTGATTGGCGATTTGTCGGAGTTCGCTGAGGCTGACGATAATGAGTTTGAGACCAAATTAGCGACTTTTTTATCAGTTTCTGATGTATTAGTTCACCTTGCTGGACGAGCCCATATTACAAGTGACGACCCAATTAACGATCAATCACTTTTTGATGCAGTAAACGCTTCAGCAACTTTCAAGCTGGCAAAACTAGCTTCTAAATACAATGTTAAACGGTTTTTGTTTCTTAGCTCGATTGGTGTCAATGGCAATCAAACCAGTCAGACACCATTCACAGAGCAAGATACTCCAAACCCTCAGGAACCTTATGCAGTTTCAAAATGGCGAGCTGAGCAACTAATTACAAATCACCAATTTTCAAATCAGATGGAATGGGTCATCATCAGACCTCCTTTGGTATACGGACCTGATGCGCCTGGTAACTTTGCAAGTTTACTCAAGTGGACGAAAAGTGGCTTACCGTTGCCTTTTGGAGCAATACATAACAAGCGTTCAATGATCGCCCTGGATAATTTGGCGGATTTCATTACGTTGTGTCTTGATGCACCTGCCGCGGGAAATCAAACGTTTGTGATTGCCGACGATGAATCTGTTTCCTTGAGTGAATTGCTTAAAAAAGTTGCTACTAGCCAAGGAGTATCAGCAAAATTAATTCCAGTACCTGTAGGATTGATGAAAAATACTGCGAAATTACTGGGTAAATCGGCTTTAGCGATTCGATTGTTTGGAGATTTGCAGATAGATAACAGAAAAGCCCGACATTTGCTTGGCTGGAAACCCGTCACGACAATGGATCAACAGCTTAAGAAAATGGCTGAGCCGAATAAAAATAATGCTTTAATTACAAATAATAAAACGAGAAATTCATGACCCGAGTTGTTATCCGTTTACTGGATGTTATCTTTTCTGGTGCTGGCCTGTTGATCGGTTTGCCTATTTTATTAATTCTGATCGTTATCGGTTGGTTTGATACTGGTTCCCCCATATTCAGGCAACAGCGTGTGGGGCGAAATCAAAAGCCCTTTACATTAGTCAAATTCCGTACCATGACAAAAGATACGGCGCATGTAGCCAGTCATCTGGCTTCAGCCTCTTCGATTACTCCCTTTGGTCGTTTTCTGCGTCGAACCAAGTTGGATGAGTTACCGCAATTGTGGAATGTCTTGAAAGGAGAAATGAGTCTGGTTGGGCCCAGACCATGCCTTTTTAACCAGCTTGAATTAATTGAGGAACGCGCAGCGAAAGATGTGTTTAAGGTTAGACCTGGTATTACCGGACTAGCACAAATAAATGATATAGATATGTCGACACCACAATTGTTGGCAACAACTGATGCCAGAATGATTGAACAGCTCAGTGTTCGATTTTATTTCAGCCTTATCCTGCAAACGCTTACTGGTAAAGGCAGGGGAGACAGGGTAAATAAATCTACATAACCGTTCTTTAGTGCATCAATGTTAATGAAGTGAAATTAACAACGATAAATATTTTGTGAACAGCTTCTCACGTTGTCAATTTTTCCAAGGATTTTACTAGATCTGAAAAGATAAATTCCCTTACTCTTTAATTGCAGCTCTGGAGAGCTGAATTTAACTAAACAAGGAGTATGGAAAGATGTTTAAAAAAAGGATCATTTCGTTATTACTGGCGTTTTCACTTTCATCATTCGCTGCATTCGCAGCAGATAAAATCAATATCAACACTGCATCAGCAGATGAATTACAACTGTTGAACGGAGTGGGGCCCTCTACTGCTAATGCTATCGTTGAGTACCGCGAGCAGAACGGGGCATTTGCCAATGTTGAAGATTTAGCAAATATCAAAGGTATTGGCGAGAAAAAAGTGGCCAATATTGCTGAGAATGTAACAGTCTCTGATTAAGTTAATATAATTAGTTATGAAAAGGTGAGGTTATAACCTCACCTTTTTTATGCCTGTCAAAAGGCAACAGATGTTGAGACGACTGACTCTGCCTGCATGACCAGTTTGTCTTTGAGTGATTCATACACATTCTGTTGCTCTGTCTCACTTAACGCATTGTCTTCAATATTGGTGATGAAAAATACGTCTTCCACTTGATCGCCAAGAGTGACCATTTTGGCATTAATAACCTGTATTTGATGCGCCAGAAATACCTGTGCCACAGCGGACAGTAAGCCGGGTCGGTCGTGCGTATACAACTCCATTACCGTGTGATTTTGTTGTTGATTGGTTGAAAACTTGATAACGGGCTCTGTTTTGAAAAGCTTGGTGGTTCTTGGCATCAATTGCGGTTTATAACCTGAAGTAAGCTCTTTACGGGCCAGTTGTTTACTGACAGCAGTGATGATGTCTTCATAACGCTGTTGTGCACCATTAATGATAAACGTATTCAGAGCACTGTCATCACCACTGATATTGATTTTGGCGTCAAGGATGTTCAGTTGCAGTTGTTCCAGACTGGCAGTCATTGCTGCGAATAGGCCCTGCCTATTCTGTGCGTAAATGAATAATTCCAGTGTCTGTTTATCATTGTGAGGCCGCACTAAAATCAACGGCTCTTGCTCAGGATTTTCTAATCTGCCATTGGTTTGCCAGACAATTTCCTCGACTGAATGTCGAAGAAAGTAATCGAGATCGTAGCTATGCCATAAAGTCGTAATGTCTTGAGGTGGCCATCCCATTTCAGTGAGTTTGTCCAAAGCCAGCTGATACTTTTTATGGCTTTTCTCTTGAGTGCTTTTCGCCTGGGCTTCAGTATGTTCCAACCATTGATGGGTGCTGTGATAAAGCTGCTTGAGTAATGAATCACGCCAGCCATTCCAAAGATTATTATTGGTTGCCCGAATGTCTGCCACCGTCAGCAGATACAGATAATTTAATCTGTTCACACTGCCAACTAATTCAGCAAAGTCCTGAATGACCTCTGGATCTTCCAGATCTTTCTTCTGGGCAGTGGACGACATTGCCAGATGCTGCCGAACCAGAAAAGTAACAATACTGGTGTCGTAATCACTCAGATTATGCTGGGTACAAAATTTCTCTGCGTCCTGAACCCCCAAAATACTGTGATCGCCACCACGACCTTTGGCAATATCATGATAAATGCCGGCAATGTAAAGTAATTCAGGTTTTGGCAGTTGATAAAAGACTTCTGAACATAGCGGAAATTCATCCTTGAATTCAGAGCAGGAAAAACGACGTAAATTTCCCACCAGAAACAGGGTATGTTCATCTACAGTGTAAGCATGAAATAAATCATGCTGCATCTGCCCGACAATTCGACCAAACTCAGGCAAATACGCACCTAAAACGCCAAGTTGGTTCATGCGACGGAATTCATGGGTAACCCCTTTTGGTTGACGGATGATTTCCATAAACAGGCTGCGATTTCTGATATCGGTGCGAAAACGTCTATCAATCAAATGCAGGTGTGCGTGTATCTGACGAATGGTCGAGGCACGAATTCCTTTGATATGCGGATGCTGCTGCAAAATCAAAAACACCTCGAGCAGAGCATAGGGATAGTAGGCGAAAATACCAGAGTTGATGGTTTCCAGATATCCATTATGGGATTGGAAGCGGCGGTTTATCGGTTCAATGTCCCGTGGCTCGTCTGCCAGAATAATATTCTCTTCAAACAGTTGTAATAACAGGGCATTCATCTGACCCACTGCACGGACTGTTCGATAATAATCTTTCATGAAATGTTCAACAGCCATACGACTGTTGGTTTCGACATAACCCAGCTGCTTGGCCAGTTCACGTTGATGATCAATCATCAACTTTTCTTGTTTGCGGCCTGCCTGATGATGTAGGGCAAAACGTACACGCCATAAAAAACGTCGTGATTGTTGCAATACCTCGAATTCACTCTCTGCCAGAAATCCCTTGGATTTAAGACCTTGCAGGTTTCGGACATCAAAATGCTGTTGTGCCACCCAGTTGATAACCTGAATATCACGAAGACCACCCGGCGATTCTTTCAGATTGGGTTCAAGGTTGTTACCGGTATCGTTGTATTTATGATGACGTTGAATCTGTTCCTGTTTTTTCCGTTCATAGAAAAGCCGGTTATCCCAGGTCTTGTTGGAAACCGTTAATTGCTGTAATTGTTCAAACAATACCCGATTACCGGATAAAAACCGTGCTTCAAGAAGATTGGTGGCTATAGTGATATCGTCTTCTGCCTGTTGGCGGCATTCGCCAATGGTGCGGACACTATGACCAATCTCCAGGCCGATATCCCACAGTTGGGTCAGGAAGACAGATAGTGCTTCTGGAGGTGTTTCAGCCACTGAATCATCCAGTAATACCAGTAAGTCGATATCCGAGTGTGGATGTAATTCGCCTCGTCCGTAACCGCCAACGGCAATCAGACTGACAGTCGTTTCAGTCGCAAGATGTTTGTGCCATAGAAACTGCAGGACCTCATCCACAAAATGTGCTTGCTGATGTACCAGCCAGTCAATATCTGCCTGATCTTCAAAAAAACATTTTTTTAGGTGTTGTGAGGCTTTGTCGAGAATATCGCGACAGCCTGTCGCATTATCCGCCTGGCCAAACTCCCAGACAGATTGTGCAGCAATTGCCATGGTTGATTGCTCCTATGAGCGTTCTTCGTCCCGAAGGGTTAGAATTTCATGACCATCATCAGTCACCAGAATAGTGTGCTCCCACTGTGCAGACAAAGAACGATCTTTGGTCACTACGGTCCAGCCATCCGGAAGCTGACGTACCTGTCGTTTACCGGCATTGATCATCGGTTCAATGGTAAATGTCATGCCGGTTTGTAATGTCATCCCGGTATCCGGCATCCCGTAATGCAAAACTTGAGGCTCTTCATGAAAGACCTGCCCAATGCCATGTCCACAATATTCTCTGACAACTGAAAAATGCTCATTCTCCGCGTGTTGCTGAATAGCATGACCAATATCACCCAGCTTGATGCCGGGTTTAACCATATCAATCCCTATCAGCATACATTCTCGGGCTACTCGAGACAGGCGTTGCGCCAGAATCGAGGTCTTGCCCACATGAAACATTTTGCTGGTATCGCCGTGATATCCATCTTTTATAACCGTTATATCGATATTAATGATGTCGCCATCTTTGAGCTTTTTATCACTGGGGATACCGTGACAGATAACATGATTGACTGAGGTGCAGATAGACTTAGGGAAGCCATGATAGTTTAGTGGGGCAGGGATGGCTTTTTGTTCATTAACAATATAATCATGACAAATAGTGTTCAACTCATCAGTGGTGATTCCCGCAACCACATGTGGTTCGATCATGGTCAGAACGTCTGCGGCGAGTTTTCCTGCCACACGCATTTTTTCGATTTCTTCGGCTGTTTTAATGGTCACGCCCATGCCAGATCCTGATTACTGTTAACGATAAAAAGAGAAAGCATAGTTTGCCGCAAAAACCGCTGAACTGCCAGCAAACTGGCTTAATCCACTGTGTCGACGGTATATGCTTTGTTTTAATCAGTAACTGTGGAATAATATGCGCGCCTTAGCAAAGGCAAAATCACACACGTGCCGACACAGTTTTCGGGGTGCTGTCTGTAAATTCAGATCAGTCGATAGCTGGGGTACGTGGAGGTTTAACCCCATATATATAGGTATAATCATGGCTAAAATTACAATGCGCCAAATGCTTGAAGCAGGCGTTCACTTCGGTCACCAAACACGTTACTGGAACCCGAAAATGGGTCCTTTCATCTTTGGTAAGCGTAACAACATTCATATCGTTAACCTTGAGCACAGTCTGCCAATGTTCAACGATGCATTAAACTACGTCAGTAAACTGGCTTCTAAAAAAGGTCGTATTCTGTTCGTCGGCACCAAACGTGCTGCACAGGATGCTATCCGTGAAGATGCTGAACGTTGTGGTATGCCTTATGTCAACCGTCGCTGGTTAGGTGGCATGCTGACAAACTATCAAACCGTTCGCCAATCAATCAAACGTCTTGAAGCCATTCAGGCGATGATTGAATCAGGTAAAACCGAAGGTTTGAAAAAGAAAGAAGTTCTGAACCTGTCACGTGAACAGGAAAAACTGGAAAAAAGTATCGGTGGTATCAGAAAAATGGGTAACCTGCCTGATGCTTTATTTGTTATCGACGTTGATCATGAGCGTATCGCGATTCAAGAAGCAAACAAACTGGGTATTCCTGTAATTGCTGTTGTCGATACCAACAGTAATCCTGATGGTGTGGACTATGTCATCCCAGGTAACGATGATTCAATGCGTGCCATCCGTCTTTACACAGCAAACATTGCTGATACCGTTTTGGAAGGCCGTGCATCGGTCACCACGGGTAATGCCGAAGAAGAGTTTGTTGAAGTTGCGGAAGAAAATGCTCCAGCAGCAGCTGAATAAGCTCTGATAATGACTTAAACAGGCTCGCTGTAAAGCGGGCCTGTGTTGTATGTATGGTCTGAAAACAGGCCGTTCACAAAAATTGATTTTAAGGGTTACAAAAAATGGCTATAACTGCAGCTTTAGTAAAAGAACTGCGTGAGCGTACTGGCTCCGGCATGATGGAATGTAAAAAAGCATTGGTTGAATCGAACGGTGACATTGATGCCGCAATTGAAGCGATGCGTAAATCTGGTCTGGCCAAAGCCGATAAAAAATCTGACCGTATCGCTGCTGAAGGTATTATCGCAATTGAAACCAGTGCAGATAACAAACAAGCGGTTATGTTGGAAGTGAATTCTGAAACTGACTTTGTTGCCAAGGCAGATGATTTCATCAACTTCGTTAGTGCCGTGTCACAAAAAGTTCTGGAAGCTCAACCAGCTGATCTGGAAACATTATTGCAATTGCCTCTGAGCAATGGCGAAAGTGTTGATACTGTTCGTCAGTCATTGGTTGCGAAGATTGGTGAAAATATCCAAATCCGTCGCTTTACCTTGATGAATACTGATAATGGTGTAATTGGTGCTTACCGTCACGGTGATCGTATCGGTACGCTGGTTCAATTGAACGGTGGAAATGAAGAACTGGCGAGAGATTTGGCAATGCATGTTGCTGCCAGCCGTCCTCAAGCCGTATCAGCTGATGAACTGTCAGAAGATCTGTTACAGAAAGAACGCGATATCGTGGCAACTCAGGCGCGCGAAAGCGGCAAGCCTGAAGCAATTGTTGAAAAAATGATTGAAGGTCGTATGAGCAAGTTTGTTAACGAAATCAGTCTGCTCGGACAAGCATTTGTTAAAGACCCTGATGTCACAGTTGAAAAACTGGTTAAACAAGCTGGTGCAACGGTTGAAGGTTTTGCCTGTTTTGAAGTCGGTGAAGGTATCGAAAAGAAAGTCGATAACTTTGCAGAAGAGGTTATGGCTCAGGCACGGGGAAACTAAATATGACAGAAACGGGAAGTCAGCCAGTTTATAAGCGCGTCTTACTCAAACTGAGTGGTGAGGCTTTAATGGGGAATGCTGAGTATGGCATTCAACCAGAAGTGATTTCCCGATTTGCCCAAGAAATAACTGAGCTGAATGCCCAAGGGGTTCAGCTCGGTATTGTGATCGGTGGTGGCAATATTTTCCGTGGTGCAGGTTTAGCTGCTAGCGGTATGGATAGAGTCAGTGCCGATCATATGGGTATGTTAGCGACAGTATTAAATGCACTGGCACTGCAGGATGCTCTGGAACGTAATGGAACATTCTGTCGTGTCATGTCTGCAATCCGTATTCATGAAGTGTGCGAAGATTATTTGCGTCGTCGTGCTATTCGGCATTTGGAAAAAGGTCGGGTCGTTATTTTTGCTGCCGGGACTGGTAATCCATTTTTTACGACCGATTCAGCGGCGAGTTTACGTGCTGTTGAAATTGGTGCCGAACTGATGCTGAAAGCTACTCAGGTTGATGGCGTCTATGATGCAGACCCGCGTAAAAATCCAGATGCCGTCCGTTATGACACTTTATCGTATGATGAAGTGATCAATAATCGACTCGGCGTAATGGACACCACAGCAGTGGTGATGTGTCAGGAACAGAAGATGCCATTACGAGTATTCGATGTGCATAAGTACGGTAATCTGACAGATATTCTTTACGGTAAAAATGTTGGAACATTGGTGAAATAGGACAAATCATGATTAATGATATTCAAAAAGATGCAGCAGACCGGATGCAGAAAAGCGTTGCCGCTCTGAGTACTGCACTGGCGAAAATCCGTGCAGGGCGTGCACATACCAGTTTATTAGATCATGTCTCAGTGCCATATTACGGCTCCGACGTTCCACTCAGTCAGGTGGCCAGTGTCGGCATTGAAGATTCAAGAACGATCACCGTTGCGCCATGGGAAAAAAACATGGTGGCGGTGATTGAAAAAGCGATCATGACTTCTGATTTGGGGGTCAACCCAAACAGCGCCGGCATGACCATTCGTATACCAATCCCACCGTTAACAGAAGAGCGTCGTAAGGATTTGGTCAAAGTGGCTAAGTCTGAAGCTGAAAATGCACGTATTGCTGTACGTAATATTCGACGCGATGCAAACGGCAGCCTGAAGGACTTGTTGAAAGAAAAAGCTATTTCTGAAGATGAGCAACGTGGCGCTGAAGAAGCGATCCAAAAGTTGACCGATAGCACTATCAAACAGATTGATGATGTACTGGCTGAAAAAGAAACCGATTTGATGGCAGTCTAAGCCATTATGGTTTAGCCAAACTGATGAATTCTTCCAATCGCTCCATTCCGAGACACATTGCTATCATTATGGATGGCAATGGTCGATGGGCGAAACAACGGTTACAACCCAGGTTTATGGGGCATCGCGCTGGCGTCAGAGCGGTGGAAGGTATTGTTAAACACTGTGTGGCAAGTGGAGTAGAAGTCCTCAGTTTGTTTGCCTTCAGTAGCGAAAACTGGCGTCGGCCCGGTAAAGAAGTCAATTTATTGATGGAGTTATTCAGTCATGCACTGGATAATCAGGTTAAACGGCTGCATAAAAATAATATCCGTTTAAATATTATTGGTGATTTGAGCCGGTTCTCAGATGCATTACAGCAGCAGATTGTGGATGCGACGGCATTAACCGCAGAAAATGATGGTTTGATTCTCAATATTGCAGCTAACTATGGTGGACGCTGGGATATCACCCAATCGGTCCAACAAATTGCTTTCAAAATTAAATCCGGTGAAATGCAACCTGAACAGGTTGACGAAAGTGTCATTGCCAGCCACCTGGTTACTGCAGATTTACCCGAACCGGATTTGTTTATTCGTACGGGGGGAGAACAGCGCATCAGTAACTTCCTGATGTGGCAGCTGGCCTACACCGAACTCTATTTTACCGACAAACTATGGCCTGAGTTTAATGCTCAGGATCTGGATAATGCGATTGACTCATTTTCCAGCCGGGAGCGTCGGTTTGGTCGAACCTCAGAGCAACTCACTGGGCAAGAAGATGCTTAAACAGCGCTTATTAACTGCCGCTTTGTTGATTCCTTTAGTTGTTATGGCAATTTTGCTGTTACCGACTATGGGGATGATTGGTTTGCTCACGGTGGTGACCTTGATGGCAATGTGGGAATGGCTTTCCATGGCGCAGATGCAACCGCTCATCAAAGTGCTTGCCAGTTTGTCGTTCATTGCCGCTCTGTTGGCGCTATTGGCGATGGCAGGGATAAATTATATGCTGCTATCTGGGTTAGTCTTTTGGATACTGATCAGTTTTATCATTGTTTTATTTGCCCACCGGCCATTACCCAACTCTCTCGCTCAGCTTTTTCATAATAAATTCGTGACTTATCTACTCAGCATGCTAGTTGCTTTGTTATTTGTTTACAGTGCCGTCTGGTTACACGGTATTGCCGGCAACGGTCCATGGCTGGTGTTATATGTATTAATAAGTGTATGGCTTGCAGACACGGGTGGTTATTTTGCAGGTAAGCGTTGGGGTAAACATGCCCTTGCTAAAGCGATCAGTCCTAATAAGACACTTGAAGGGCTTATAGGGGCAATAGTGCTGGTCATGCTTTGGAGCATATTGGCCTATTTTATGGGCATTTCTAAGTTTTTATCACTGCCATTATGGATTTTTATCAGTGTTTTAACTGGCCTCATTTCCGTTAGTGGTGATTTATTTGAAAGCTTGTTTAAACGTAGCTACCAGATAAAAGACAGCGGCCATTTATTACCGGGGCATGGTGGAATGCTGGACCGCGTGGATAGTCTGCTGGCTGCTGTACCTTTCTTTGCTGCGTTAATATGGTTGACAGGGCAGTTTTGATGCAGCAAGTCACTATTCTGGGATCGACCGGTTCCATTGGCATCAGTACTCTGGACGTGTTACAACGCCATCCCGAAAAGTACCGGGTCTATGCGCTGGCAGCGAATAAATCAGTGGATGCTTTGCTTGAGCAATGTCTGCAATTTCAGCCCGCAGTCGCGGTGATGCTATGCCCGGATTCTGCTGAAAAACTTAAAACCAAACTCGATGCTGCTGGCGTGGCCATTGAAGTACAAAGCGGTATGCAGGCTTTGGAGAGAATATCCAGTACTGACCAAACAGATATCGTGGTCGCCGCTATTGTGGGCGCTGCTGGGTTATTGCCAACTCTGGCAGCAGCCAAAACAGGAAAAAGAATCCTGCTGGCAAATAAAGAAGCCTTGGTGATGAGTGGTGCATTACTCATGCGCGAAGTGCAGGAAAATAATGCTGTTTTGCTTCCTGTTGATAGTGAGCACAATGCCATATGGCAATGTATGCCTGTAGGCGAAAGCCAACAGTATCAGTTTGATAACAAAGGTATTCGCCGTATTATCCTGACCGCGTCAGGTGGTCCATTCCGTGATTGGGAGATTGCAGATTTGGAAGCAGTAACACCCGAACAAGCGGTAGCCCATCCCAACTGGTCGATGGGACAGAAAATATCGGTTGATTCAGCCACCATGATGAACAAAGGGCTGGAAGTTATCGAGGCACATTGGCTGTTTGGTATGCCGAGTAACAAGATTGAAGTTGTATTGCATCGTCAAAGTATTATTCATTCAATGGTAGATTATATGGATGGCTCAGTGCTGGCGCAGATGGGCAATCCCGATATGCGTACACCTATTGCCAATACCCTGGCCTGGCCAGAACGCATTGATTCAGGTGTTGCACCATTGGATTTGGTCAAAGCAGGGAGACTTGATTTTGCCATTGCAGATTTTAAACGTTTCCCCTGTCTGGCGCTGGCCTATAAGGCATTGAACATCGGTGGTACCAGCACCGCCATTCTTAACGCGGCAAATGAAGTGGCGGTAGAAGCGTTCCTGCAACAGCAAATCAAATTTACTGATATTGCCCGGGTCATCGCGGACGTGTTGGAAAGCATACCTGCAACATCAGCTGATTCACTGGAACAGATATTGTCTGCCGATAAGCTGGCAAGAGAGGCTGCCCAAAAGCAGACTAAGATTTTATGCAATCATTAATCTTTTTTATTATTGCCCTCAGCTTGCTGGTGGTCATCCATGAATTCGGCCATTATTGGGTGGCAAGAAGATGTGGCGTGAAAGTACTACGCTTTTCAGTTGGCTTTGGACAAAAACTCTGGTCAAAACAACTCAAAAACGGCACTGAATTTGTCATCGCAGCATTGCCATTAGGTGGCTATGTCAAAATGCTGGATGAACGAGAAGCACCAGTAGCAGAAGCAGAGCTTGACCAGGCCTTTAATCGTCAACCGTTACGAAACCGGGTTGCAATTGTATCTGCCGGACCGATCGCAAACCTGTTATTTGCCGTCTTTGCCTATTGGGTCATCATGGTTACCGGTGTGCCCGGTTTAAAGCCGATCATTGATGATGTAACAGCTGATTCTCCCGCTGCGATGGCACAGCTCATTCCTGGTGAAGAAATTATAGCCGTCAATGGCAAAGCAACGCCGACAGTTAACAGCTTGTTTCAGCAATGGTTGAAGTTCGCGCAGTCCGGTGAAACCGTTACCCTGACTACCCGCATTACTGATATTGAAAGTACCAAACAACTAACATTGCCAAAACTTGGGCTGGACGATGCTGGATCACTGTTTAGTCAGATAGGTATCAAAACCGTGCAACCCGATATGCCCCCGATTCTGGGTGAAATTGTGGCTGATAGCCCGGCGGAAAGGGCGGGCTTACAAACAGGTGATGAATTAATTTCAGCTGATGGAAAACAATTATCCAGCTGGCAGGCTTGGGTCGCTCTCATTCAAAGCAGTGCTGATGAAGAAATGAGTATTGAAATTCTTCGTGATGGACAAGTTGAACAGCTCGATATTACTCCTGTCGCAGATGAAAATAATGTCGGTCGGATAGGTGCGGCAGTCAATACCGAAGGCTATGAAATCCCCGCAGAATTAAGATCAGAATTACGTTATGGCCCATTGGCGGCGATCCCCCAGGCGTTCAGCCAAACCTGGCAGTTCAGTGTCACCACCTTAAGTGGCTTATGGGGCATGCTTATAGGTACGGTTTCCAGTGACAATCTTGGCGGGCCTATTGCTATTGCCCAGTTTGCCGGGGATTCTGCGCAACAGGGCTTAATTGCTTTTATCAGTTTTCTGGCAATGATCAGCATCAGTTTAGGGATTCTGAATTTACTTCCAGTTCCGGTACTTGATGGTGGCCATTTGCTGATGTACTTTTTTGAATGGGTTCGTGGCAAGCCTTTGCCCGAATCAGTACAAATCCAGGGACAAAAAATAGGATTATTCCTGATTCTTCTGCTAATGGTATTCGCTTTTACAAATGACATCGCCCGACTCATTGGCTAATCGAAACATTGCAGGTACACTTACGATTTCTTCGGCTGACTGACTGTAAAACAACAATGAAACAAATCATCACAGCATTGACGCTCATCTTGTTATCCTCCGCAGCTTGGGCCGAGGAATTTATTATCAAAGATATCCGGGTGGAGGGGTTGCAAAGAATCTCCGCAGGTACCGTTTTCAACTTTTTACCGGTTAAAGTCGGTGATGAACTGACTGAAAATGATGTTAGAGGCATCATTCGCTCATTGTTTAAATCAAAATACTTTAATGATGTGCAGGTAGAACGCGATGAAGGCGTTTTAGTTATCACTGTAAGTGAGCGCCCGGCGATTTCCAGTATTGAGTTTATTGGTAACAAAGATTTGGACAGTGATGAATTATTAAAATCATTGCGTCAGATTGGTTTTGCTGAAGGTCAGGTATTTGAGCAGGCGATGCTGGAAAGGGTTGAGCTGGAGTTACAACGTCAGTATTTCAGTCGTGGTAAATATGGTGTGAATATTAGCTCTGAGGTTACTCCGCTGTCGCGTAATCGAGTAGCCGTCCGCATTAATATGGCTGAAGGCGTGGTTGCGACGATTGGTGAGATCAACATTGTCGGCAATAAATCATACGATGAAGACGAGTTGCTGGACGAGTTGGAATCGACAACGGGGGGCTGGCTATCATCGTTAACCAAAGATAATCAGTACTCACGGCAAAAGTTATCAGCTGATCTTGAGTCTTTGCGTTCTTTTTATCTGGATCGCGGTTATGTTGATTTTACAGTCGAGTCCACTCAGGTAACAATTTCTGATGATAAAAAACAGATGTTCATTACGATAAATATTTCGGAAGGTGAACGTTATAAAATCAATGAAGTAAGATTGGCGGGCAATCTGATTGTGCCGGAAGAAGAGTTATTTGATCTGGTCACCATTCGTAAAAACTCAGTGTTTTCCAGAAAAGCCATTACTTCAAGTTCTGAAAGGCTGACTGATCGACTGGGAAATGATGGTTATGCCTTTGCCAACGTTAACGCAGTCCCGGATATTGATCGTGAAACACGCGAAGTTAATCTGACTTTCTTTGTTGATCCCGGCCGTCGGGCTTATGTACGCCGTATCAATATTTCTGGTAATAGTAAAACCCGTGATGAGGTACTGCGTCAGGAAATGCGTCAACAGGAATCAGCCTGGATTTCTACCGGTGATGTTGAACGTTCAAGAGAACGTATCTCACGTTTGGGCTATTTTGAAGATGTAAACGTTGAAACTCTGCCTGTTGCCGGAACATCTGATCAGGTCGATCTGGATTTCAATGTAACCGAAATGGCCTCAGGCAGCTTGTCAGCGGGTATTGGTTATTCGCAGTCTGACGGCATTATCTTTAATGCCAATGTGACCCAGAAGAACTTTATGGGTAGTGGTAAACATATTCGTTTCGGTTTTAACAACAGCCGGGTTAATACTGTTTACAGCTTTGGTTACACCAATCCATTTGCGACTGTAGATGGTATCAGTCAGGGTTTTAACCTGTTTTACCGTGAAACCGATGCCTTTGAAGCGAATATAGCAAATTACACCACGGACGTATTCGGTGGTGACATTAATTTTGGTATTCCCATCTCGGAAAACAACCGCATTAATCTGGCTTTCGGCTATGAAAATACCCAGCTGGATGTACCTAGTAATAATGATATTACCCGCTATGATGATTTTATCGAAACCGAAGGTGATTCTTTCCATGCATTTCCGGTAACACTGGGGTGGTCCAGCGATACCCGTGATAATGCAATATTACCTACAAAAGGGTTATCACAAAGTCTTTCTGCTGAGGTTGCTACTCCTATCGGCGACTTACAGTATTACAAACTGCGCTATCGCAATAACTGGTATACACCATTAAGCGATACCTTTACATTTGCGTTGCGGACCGACCTTGGCTACGGTAGAGCCTATGGTGATAGTAACGAGTTTCCTTTCTTCCAGAACTTTTATGCCGGTGGTATTCGTAGCGTAAGAGGTTTTAGAGCGAATACACTGGGCGTCAGAGAAGCTGACCAACCTTTGGGTGGTAATTTAATGGTCACCGGCGGTGCAGAGATTATTTTTCCCATCCCATTCATGAAAAAAGCTTTACGCTCTTTCCGCTTGAGCACATTCGTGGATGTGGGTAACGTATATGATGTCGATCAAAGCTTTGAAGCTGACTTGCTGCGCTATTCAACCGGCTTATCAGCGATTTGGATTTCACCATTTGGCGCAATGTCGTTTAGTATTGCTGCTCCTTTGCGTGATCAGCCGGATGATGAAACGGAAGTATTCCAGTTTTCATTAGGATCGACATTTTAATTTAACTATCGGAGTTAAGAGTGAAAAAAATCAAGATTGTTGGCCTTATATTGGCTTCTTTAATGGTTAGCCCAGTATTTGCTGAAGAAATGAAAATTGGCGTGGTTAATGCCAGTGTTGTATTAGATCAATCGCCCCAAAAAGAACGTGCTTTAGCCCGTTTGGAAAAAGAATTTTCAGCTCGTAGCAAATCACTCGAGAACAAACACAAAGAATTACGTGCAGCTCAGGAAAAACTAAACCGTGACGCTGCTGTTCTCAGTAATGAGGACCGCCAGGTCCAGGAGCGCAAGATCATTAATGATCAACGTGAACTGAAACGCCTTCAGGATGAGTACAGTGAAGACTTGTCTATTCGTCGCAATGAAGAATTACGCAAGTTAGAAGAAGAGATCGCCGAAACCATCGTCGAGCTTGCCAAAAAAGAATCCTATGATTTGGTGCTTTATCAAGGTGTCATTTTTGCCAGTGAAAAGGCAGATTTAACTTCTAAAGTGCTGGAAAAACTTAAAGCGAAATAAGAATCTGGATGTGGTGTGGACTTTAGCAAAAATTGCATCTGAAATTGGTGCAAAACTGGTTGGCAATGCAGACAAAGTGATAACCGGTGTCGGTACCCTGCAGAATGCAACGGATACTGACATCAGTTTTTTGGCAAATACCAAATATCGTCAGTATCTTAAATCAACTTCAGCAGGTTGTGTGATTGTGTCACCTGATGATTTGGCTGAACTTCAGACGAATGCATTGGTCATCAAAGATCCTTACGTTGCTTATGCAAAAGCTGCCTCGTTGTTATATCCCGAAGAGCAGTCTCCAATAGGTATTCATCCGAGCGCTGTCATTGGCGAAAACTGTCAAATAGCGGAATCGGCACGTATATCAGCACAGGTCTATATCGGCAACAACGTTCAAATCGGTGACAATGTCGATATCGGTCCTGGCTGTGTTATCGAAAACAATGTTTCTATTGCCGCTGATAGCAGGTTGATTGCCAATGTGACTTTATGCCGAAAAGTACATATTGGTGAGCGTGTACGTATTCATCCTGGGGTAGTTATTGGTGCAGATGGTTTTGGTATTGCGAATGAAAATGGTCTCTGGCTGAAGATACCTCAGGTCGGGTCAGTAATTATCGGTAATGATGTCGAAATCGGGGCGAACACGACTATTGATCGTGGCGCGATTGACGACACTATTATCAGTAATGGTGTGAAGCTGGATAATCAAATCCAAATTGGTCACAACGTCTTTATTGGCGAGCATACTGTTATTGCAGGTTGTGTCGGTATTTCTGGTAGTACGCACGTCGGATCGCATTGTGCGATTGGTGGTGGAACAGGGATTGCCGGACATATCGAAATAACAGATGGCGTGCAAATAACCGGTATGAGTATGGTGACTAAATCAATACTGACAGCAGGCTCCTACTCATCAGGTATTCCAGCAGAACCGACCAGAGATTGGCATCGTAATGTTATTCGATACCGACAACTTGATAAATTAAATGACAAAATAAAACAATTGGAGGCCAAGCTGGAGTAATGGATTTTCATTGCTGGATGGCTGGCTTGGCTTTACCGCATCAGTGTCTCAACGTAAGATTACTGCACGCAAAAATATAAATCCTAAAGGATAATCAGATTGAACACCATTGACATACATGAGATTCAACGCTTACTGCCACATCGATACCCCTTCCTGTTGATTGACAGGGTGATTGAATTTACACCAGGTGAGCATCTGGTTGGTATCAAAAATGTCAGCTTTAACGAACCACACTTTACCGGACATTTTCCACAACGTGTGATTATGCCTGGTGTGTTAATTCTTGAAGCATTGGCTCAGGCTACAGGATTACTTGCCTTTAAAACGGCAGACCAAATTCGTTCTGATGATGCCCTGTATTATCTGGCAGGCATTGATAACGCACGTTTTAAAAAACCTGTCGAACCGGGTGATCAGTTGCGTTTAGAAGTAAAGTTAATTAAAAATAAACGTAATTTATGGAAATTTTACGCTCAGGCTACTGTTGACGGCGATGTCGTTGTCAGTGCTGATATTATGTGTGTTAACCAAGAAATGCCTTCGTGATTCATCAAACAGCCTTAATCGATCCTGGTGCCAAAATTGCTGATGATGTGATCATCGGTGCTTACAGTATTATCGGAGCGAATGTCGAAATCGCTTCAGGTACCGAAATAGCCTCACATGTGGTAATAAAAGGTCCGACCAGAATTGGTCGTAATAATCGTATATTTCAGTTCTCATCGATAGGTGAAGAACCTCAGGATAAGAAATATCACGGAGAACCAACTCTACTGGAAATCGGTGATAATAATCTGATACGGGAATCTGTGACCATCAATCGCGGTACAGTGCAGGGTGGTGGTGTTACCAGAGTCGGCAGTAATAACTGGATCATGGCCTATGTGCATATTGCCCATGACTGCATTATTGGCGATGACAATATATTTGCTAATAACGCCTCTCTGGCGGGACATGTCATCGTTGATCAACATGTTATCCTTGGAGGGTTTACGCTGGTGAGTCAGTTTAATCATCTTGGATCACATAGTTTCAGTGCGATGGGCAGCGTTATATCTCGCAATGTTCCACCTTATGTTCTGGTTTCCGGACACATGGCTGAACCTGTCGGAATTAACGTTGAAGGACTGCGTAGACGCGCTTTTACTGATACCCAGATTCGCAATATCCGTCAGGCGTACAAACTGGTTTACCGTTCAGGTTTGCGCATGGAAGAAGCACGAGAACGCTTGCATAGTATTAAACAGGAAGCTGAAGAACTGACAATCTTTATGGAGTTTCTGGATAAGCAACAAGGTGGCATCATCCGGTAGTTTCCTACCGGATGATGAGTTGATAAGCAACCTTAATCGTTTGCCGGGGTTGAGCTGATTTTATGAATACTCAAATCTGCCCCATTGAATTCATCTTCTGTACTTAATCTAAGTCCCATAGTGGCTTTCAAACCGCCATAGACAATAAGACCACCGATAAACGCAATACCTACACCAATGGCCGCTCCGATAAACTGAGAAGCCAGGCTGACCCCGCCCATTCCACCCAGGGCGACCTTTCCGAAAATACCGGCAGCAATAGCCCCCCATACGCCACATAACCCATGAAGTGGCCATACACCTAAAACGTCATCAATTTTCCATTTATTCTGTGCCAGAGTAAAAGTGATGACAAAAATAGCTCCGGCAAGCGAACCTGTTACCAATGCACCAAGGGGGTGCATGATGTCTGAGCCAGCACAAATTGCCACTAAACCGGCAAGTGGACCATTATGGACAAACCCTGGGTCATTACGACCAATAAAACAGGCTGCCAGAGTACCTCCAACCATCGCCATTAATGAGTTAATGGCTACCAGCCCGCTGATGCCTTCAACTTCCTGAGCCGACATTACATTAAAACCAAACCAGCCTACGGTCAGGATCCATGCGCCTAGCGCCAGAAAAGGAATATTTGATGGTGGGTGAGCATATATTTCGCCTTGCTTGCCATAACGTCCGTGTCTTGGACCTAGCAACAGAACGGCTGCCAAGGCTATCCATCCACCAACAGCATGAACTACGATAGAACCGGCAAAGTCGTGAAACGCCGCGCCAAATTGATTTTCCAGCCAATTCTGAATACCAAATAAGCCATTCCAGCTGATGCCTTCAAATACTGGATAGACAAAGCCTGCAATCAAAAATGTGGCAATCAATTGAGGATTGAATTTTGCCCGTTCGGCGATACCACCGGAGACAATGGCAGGTATTGCTGCGGCAAATGTTAATAAAAAGAAAAATTTCACTAAGGCATAGCCATTGTTTTCGGTGAGTAATGGCGAAGGTTCAAAAAAATTCAAACCATAAGCAATTCCATAGCCGATAAAAAAGTAAGCAATAGTGGAAACGCCAAAGTCAGTGATAATTTTGACCAAAGCATTAACCTGATTTTTTTTCCTTACGGTACCGACTTCAAGAAAGGCGAAGCCAGCATGCATGGCAAGCACCATAATGGCGCCTATTAATATAAAAAGTACGTCGCTTGCGTTTTGCACAATTAGTTTTCCTTATAATTAGTGTTGAGCAAGCACCAAAATAGCAAGACTTGCACCAATTTAGACAAAATCATATAAAACAAGCATCTAGAGTTTTTGCTATTCAGTGAATTCTTATAAATTGAACTGTTATGGTGCGATTTTATATTTAATGGCACTTATATGGTGCGATTGGCTGGTGCTGCCATGGTTAGCACAATCAGCGGATAAACACGTATAATCTGGCACTTTAATTCACTTACGAAAAAGTGATGGCTTAACTATCCTTAAATTGCTGTAAGCAAGGAGAAAACGATGGATATCTACGCATCGGATGATGAAAAAGGCGAAGCGATAAAGAATTGGTGGCGGGAAAACGGCCGTTCAGTAGTAACCGGTGTGGTTTTAGGTGGTGCAATAATTTTTGGTGGTCGTTATTGGATTAATTTTCAACAAGCCAAGACTGAGCAGGCTGCAGCAATGTACCAACAAGTTCAGATGAACATCAGTAATGCTGATTTAACAGCTGCTGAAGACTTGACCCAGGAACTCATGCAAACACATTCTGCTACTCCATATGCTGCATTTGCTTCGCTGGAGCTGGCTGCTGAACAAGTGCGCAATGACCAAACTGTAGCGGCATTGGAATATTTACAGTGGACTGTTGATCAGGCAAAACTGAACGCCCAGAAAGATTTGGCCAGATTACGTATGGCTCGTGTATTGGTTGATCAGGCCGAATACGCAAAAGCTTTGGAATTGACCCAACAAACTGTTTCTGAAGGATTTGTTTCTTTATTTGCTGAACTCAAAGGTGATATTTATCTTGCACAGGAAAATAAAACAGAAGCCTATGAAGCTTATGTCGAATCTATTTCAAGTATGGATGCTGATGACCCTCGTAAAACTCTCCTGGAAATGAAGCGTGATGATGTGGCCGTTATTAATGAAAGCTAATGTAATCCGAAATACCGTTGTTGGCTTTGCTCTGATGGCGCTTGCTGGTTGTGGAACAGTAAAAGAATTCTTTGCGGCTGACAGTTACGAAGCTCCGCCAACTGAACTTACTGAATTTCAAGTAGAGTTCGAACCCAAAACTCTCTGGTCAACGGGTACTGGTGATGGTGCTGGATCAGAGTATTCAAATCTTGCGCCCTGGATTCAAGGTGACTCCATTGTCACCGTGGATCATGAAGGAGATGTTCGCAGCCATAATATTGAAAATGGCCGACGTGAATGGCGCAGCAAATTAGATATGCCTGTTGCGTCGGGTGTTGGTGGCGGAGAAGGTCTGATCGTTGTTGGTTCTCAGAGTGGGGAAGTAGTCGCTTTGGATGACAGCACCGGTGATGAACTCTGGCGTCAGCGTCTCAGCAGTGAAGTCCTTGCACCGGCAAAAGTCGGTGGCGATAGCGTTGTTGTGAGAACAGCAGATGGTCGTTTAACAGCGATTTCAGCAAGCAGCGGCAATATTCTGTGGAATTATCAACGCGCCGTACCACTTTTGAGTCTTCGTGGTGTTAGCGCTCCTGTGATTGACGGACAAACAGTTTTTGCTGGATATGATAATGGTAAGTTAGTTGCACTCTCTCTCAATGATGGCAAAGTTATCTGGGAAAAAAGTGTCGCTGTGCCAAGTGGTCGTACTGAGTTAGAGCGATTGGTCGATATCGATGCCGACCCGGTGATCCAAAACGGTATGATTTATGTTGTCGCTTTTCAGGGTAATTTAGCAGTAATGGATACGGATACCGGACAAACCCTATGGGACCGAGAAATGTCCTCTGCAACCGGTATTGCGGTAGCGTCAACGGATGCTGTTTATGTGAGTGATGATCAAAGTTATCTATGGTCAATCGCTGACGGATCTGGTGATTCTTTATGGCGTCAGACATTATTGCTAAGACGAAACATTACCGCGCCAGTCATTGCCGGTGAATATGTGGTGGTAGGTGACTTTGAAGGTTATTTACACTGGGTGGCACGTTCCGATGGTCGTTTTGTTGCTCGTCAAAGACTGGATAAAGATCCTATTCGCAGCCAACCCATCGTTCGTGATGGTGTGCTTTACGTCATGACTACAGGCGGCAAGCTTTCCGCCATTCGGATCCCCTAACTGTGAAACCTGTTATTGCTCTTGTTGGGCGGCCGAATGTTGGCAAATCCACGTTATTTAATCGTCTGACCAAGACGCGCAATGCGTTGGTAGCAGATCATGCCGGTTTGACCCGTGATCGGATATACGGCAATGCGCGTCATGATGAAGCGGAATTCATTCTTATCGATACAGGTGGTTTGACCGTACAGGGTGACGATATGTCAGACCTGATGCGCAAACAGGCTGAACTGGCGATTATGGAAGCCGATCTGATTCTATTTGTAGTTGATGGCAAAACCGGTGTTGTCCCCGCTGATGAATTGATAGCAAAACAGTTACGCAATGTTGGTAAGCCGGTTTTACTGGTTATCAATAAAACTGAAAGCGAGCAAAAAGAGCTGGCGGCAGCAGATTTTTATCGGCTTGGGCTGGGTGAACCGGAAGTCATTTCTGCGACTCAGGGACGTGGCATCAGTAATTTAATGAATACCCTTATGCGTGATTTACCCGCTATTCGTATTGTTGAATCTGAAGAAGATGAAAAAGAAGAAGATACGTCAGGTGATATTCGTCTCGCCGTTGTGGGTAGACCAAATGTAGGTAAATCAACGCTGGTCAATCGTCTGCTCGGCGAAGACCGTGTTGTGGCTTTTGATGAACCGGGCACTACCCGGGATAGTATCTATATTCCATTTGAAAAGGATGGCACGAACTACATCCTAATCGATACAGCAGGTGTCAGACGCCGTTCCAAGGTCTCCGAAGCGCTGGAGAAATTCAGCATTGTAAAAACCCTGCAAGCCATCGAGGCGGCTAATGTGGTTTTGTTAGTATTAGATGCGCACCAGGGTGTTGTGGATCAGGATCTTCATCTGGCTGGGCTGATTATCGAAAGTGGCCGCGCTGTGGTTATCGCAGTCAATAAATGGGATGGTCTGGAGAAACAGGAACGTGAATGGGTTGCAACCAATATTGAGCGTCGTTTGCCGTTTTTGAGTTTTGCCAAGACGCATTTCATTTCGGCTTTGCATGGCAGTGGTGTTGGCTTATTACTTAAATCTGTAAAAACTGCGTATGGCTCTGCCTTAGCTAAAATTCCTACGCCACAATTAACCAGAGTATTGGAAGAGGCTGTTGCCGATCATCAACCACCATTGGTTAACGGACGCCGGATTAAATACCGTTATGCCCATTTAGGCGGTAAAAATCCTCCCCGTATCATTATCCATGGTAATCAGACAGAAGCGACGCCAAACAGCTATCGACGTTATTTGGAAAATTATTTCCGTACTGCACTCAAATTGCAGGGAACACCGGTGATGATTGAGTTTAAGACCAGTGATAATCCGTTTAGAGAACGGAAGAAGCCGGCAGAGAATCCACAGGAAAAACGCAAGCGAATAATAGCCAGTCGGGTTAAAAAGAAATAGCTTTGGGAGTGTTAATCTTCCATCGCTGCCAGCAGTCGTGGAGATGAAAAATCAACAAGCCCTAGAGCAAGCCTTCATCTTCGTTCATTAAATTTTCCAATGAACTAAGATGATGGCGAATCTTTTCACGCTGAACTAATTTTTGTTGCGCTGCCTCAGGTAATTCAGTAAATAAAATCACCCCTTTGTCTATCAGCGTGTTCACCAGATCTTCAATAACCCTTACCATCGCCATGTCTGAGGCTGTAAGTATCGTTTGAATATCTTCCTGGCGGTTGGATTGACCAAGGAACTCAAGTAATTCGGGGGCTTGTGGAGAGATGTAGTGACTATCATCGCTCTGTGGGGAATTAAAAACTCCAATTATGTGACCCTTTTCATCGCGATCGACGTATACCATCTTATTGTTCCCGATTATTCTTGATATGCTACCTTTGGAAAGAGTAAGCGGTCATAGGTTTACAGTAAAGAAAAAAACTGTGAAACTCATCACATTTTGAGTTGGGTAGCGTCGTTGGATTAAATGGAAAATCAAGCAACCACTGAACAAGAACGGAATCGGCAATGGAAAGCTGAATCGGCTTATCTGACTCATGATGATCCGCTATTAGCATGTCTGACGGTTCTCACCAAACTTTTACGAAAACCACATAGCCCTGATTCGATGGTAGCAGGCCTTCCTTTAGTGGATAACCGACTGTCTCCAGAATTGTTTTCCAGAGCGGCTGAACGGGCAGGGCTTTCTTCAAAAGTCATAAAACGCCCACTACGTAAAATTTCTCCGTTGGTGCTACCAGCTGTATTACTTCTGAATGATGGCAATGCCTGTATTTTACTGAAGCTAAACGGCAAAGAGGCTACGGTCATTTATCCTGAAAATGGCGACGCTGAAACTGTCGTGGAATTGAACGAGTTACAGCAGTATTACACTGGCTACGCTATTTTCATACGAGCAGTTCAGCATTTTGATAACCGCAGTGAAAACTCGGCCATCCCTCGGGCCAGACACTGGTTCTGGGGAACGCTGACACGTTATTGGCCAATCTACAGCGAAGTATTCGTGGCTTCAATTCTGGTCAACTTATTTGCCATAGCTTCACCGCTGTTTGTGATGAATGTCTATGACCGGGTCGTACCCAACAATGCGCTGGCTACATTGTGGGTGTTGGCGATTGGTCTGGCGATTGTGTTTGTCTTTGATTTGTTACTACGCACATTACGTGGTTACTTTATTGATGTTGCCGGCAAAAAAGCAGACGTTATTTTATCCGCCACGATTTTTGAAAAAGTACTGGGCATCAAAATGGCTGCTCGGCCCAATTCAGTAGGTAACTTTGCTAATAGCATGCAAGAGTTTGAGTCATTTCGTGACTTTTTTACTTCGGCCACGCTTGCCACGCTGATTGATTTACCGTTTACCTTTTTGTTTATAGCCGTTATCTGGATGATTGCCGGTGATTTAGCCTATATTCCGTTGGCGGTTATTCCCATTACGATTTTGATTAGTTTAATCATTCAGATACCGTTAGGTCGGGCAATTAAGCAGTTATTTCGTCATGCTGGACAAAAAAGCGCCACACTTATAGAAACATTAACCGGCCTCGAAACGATCAAAAGTCTGGGGGCAGAGAGCCCGTTACAACGTAAATGGGAGCAAACTGCCGGCTCTATTTCCAAGTACAGTCAACGGGCCAAACTGCTGTCATCAGCAGCAGTAAATTTAACCAGTTTTGTTCAGCAAATGACCACTATTGCCGTGGTGGTTTATGGGGTCTACAAAATCAGTGAGAACGAAATCAGCATGGGTGCCTTGATTGCCAGCACCATACTGGCAGGCAGGGCGCTGGCACCAATGGGGCAGCTGGCAGGTATTTTAACGCGTTTTCATCATTCAAAAGCCGCGTTAAGTTCTTTGAACAATATGATGAATTTACCGGTTGAACGTCCCAGCGGTCGGGAATTTCTGCATCGTGAGAAATTCCAGGGTGGTATTGAATTCAAACAAGTCAGCTTCCGCTACCCAGAGCAGGCCATAGACGCATTAAGCGATATTTCCTTTAAAATTAAACCGGGTGAAAAAGTTGCCATAATCGGCAGAATCGGTTCCGGTAAAAGTTCGATAGAGAAATTGATTCTGGGTTTATATGAACCTGCCGAGGGTGCAGTGCTTCTGGATGAGACGGATCTGCGACAGATTGATCCAATTGATTTACGCCGATCTGTCGGCTATGTTCCTCAAGATGTCATGCTGTTCTATGGCAGCGTGCGCGACAATATCGCTTTAGGGGCTCCCTTTGCTGATGATGCCGCAGTATTACGAGCGGCTGAAATAGCCGGCGTGACTGAGTTTATCAATCGGCACCCATCAGGGTTTGATATGCCTGTCGGTGAACGTGGTGAAGGCCTTTCCGGTGGACAGCGTCAGAGTATTGCCGTGGCGCGGGCTTTATTACTGGATCCTCCCGTGTTGGTTTTGGATGAGCCAACCAATTCCATGGATAACAGTAGTGAAGAACGCTTTAAAACCAAACTGGGTGAAATTATCAAAGATAAATCGCTTATTCTGGTTACACATCGTGCCTCTTTATTAAGCCTGGTGGATCGTGTGTTAGTGATGGATCAGGGTAATTTAGTAGCCGATGGGCCACGTGAACAAATTCTGGCTGCGTTAAAGAGCGGACATATCCGGGTTTCGAAAGGGTAATTGGATGGCCTGGTTTAAAAAAAATAATGACGATGTCAATTTCATGTCTGAAATCAGTGCGGCAACGATGGCCTCAACCCATTGGGGAGGGCATATTCTATTATTGCTGATCGCAGCTTTTATAGGCATTGCTTTATGGTGGGCGAGTGTTGCAGAAATTGATGAAGTCACACGGGGGCAGGGAAAAGTAGTTCCCTCCAGCAAAGTTCAGATAATTCAAAATCTCGAAGGCGGCATTCTGGCGGATGTTCTGGTGAGTGAAGGACAAATGGTTGAAAAAGGCGATGTGCTGTTAAAAATTGATGACACACGTTTTTCATCATCTTTTCGTGAATCAAAATTAACTTACTGGGAGTTGGTGGCCAGAACGGCGAGATTGAGTGCCGAAAGTGAGGGCAAGCCATTGGAGCTTCCCGATGAACTGATGATCAATCAACCGGAACTCGCTGCAGAAGAGCGGGGATTATATCAATCCCGACAATTACAATTGCAAAGCACAATTGATGTTTTAAAAAGACAAGTTGAACAGCGCCGACAGGAACTGGTTGAAAAACAGGCCAAGCAACAGCAGCTCAGTCGCAGTTTTGAGTTGAGTAATCAGGAATTACAAATGTCCGAACCTCTTCTGGCGGCCGGCGTCATGTCAGAAGTTGAGATATTGAGACTGAAACGTACCGTCAATGATCTGAAAGGTGAAATGGAGTCGAATCGTCTGGCGATTCCGCGTATTCGCTCTTCGATTGATGAAGTTCAGCAGAAAATAAATGAAGCGGTTACCCGGTTTGAGTCAGAAGCGGCAAGAGAGCTCAGTGAGGTGCGAGCTGAAATGGCACGCACCGAAGAATCTGTATCGGCATTAAAAGATCGGGTGACCCGGACGAATGTACGTTCGCCTATGAAAGGAACCATAAAACGTTTGATGATCAACACTATTGGCGGAGTCATACAGCCAGGTATGGATCTGGTGGAAATTGTTCCTTTAGAAGATAATTTGCTTATCGAAGCTCAGATACGACCGGCAGATATTGCTTTCTTAAGACCAGGACAGGAAGCAATAATAAAGTTTACAGCATATGACTTTTCCATTTATGGTGGGCTAGAGGCAAAGCTGGTACGTATCAGTGCGGATACGATCACTAATGAAGAAGATGAAAGTTTTTATCTTATCTATTTACGCACTGAACAAAATTTTATAAAAAGTAGTATGGGCGAATTAGGAATTATTCCGGGCATGACAGTGACCGTAGATATTCTGACTGGTGAAAAAACCGTGCTTGATTACTTATTAAAGCCCATACTGAAAGCAAAAAATGAAGCGTTGAGAGAGCGTTGAGGCTAAGGTTGAACGATGACAGTAATTACAGAGACTGAAAAAAGTCTTTATCTGGCTACTGCAGATGCGGATGTGGCGCGTGTCATAACTGATGCATTGCCAGCTTTGTACGACGTTAGCCTTTATAAGGATGTTAACGGTTTATTAGACGCATTAAAAAAACAAACAGCAGAATTGGTACTTTGTCATCAATTTCTGCTGGATGACAATCCTGATCATGTTATCAGTGAACTCAAAAAGCTCTGCCCGGATAGCAGAATTTTGGTGATTGGCCCTCCACGGCCAATACCGGTACAAATAGCAGCCTTGAAGCAGGGCGCTCGTGGTTATTTCAATCAAAATCTGCCGATGAGCAAACTACAAGAAGCTCTGCTGCTGATTTTGAATGGTGAAGTCTGGGTCGAGCGTCATGTGATATCCGGACTGATAGATGAAATCAGTCATATTCCTGAAGTGAGTGAAAAACAGCGTAAAGCAGCAGAAACACTTTCTCCAAAAGAATTGGAAGTGGCCAAAATGGTTAGTCATGGTGCGACCAACAAAATGATCGCTCGAAATATGAATATCACTGAAAGAACAGTGAAAGCCCACTTAACTACCATTTTTCAGAAAATGAGTTTACCGGATCGTCTTTCTCTGGCTATCGTCTTTAGGGATCTTAGATAGAGCAGATTGTGTATTTGAACTGTTTTGACTACAATCGGCCGGTAATGGACTAGTAAGTATTACCTGGGGGGGAGAAGCTGTAATCGGTAGTGACCCTTGATAAAGAATACTAATTACTGCTTTGAACTAGGAAAAGAATATGAACAAAGCGCTTTTTTTAATCCCATCATTGCTCTGCTCTAGCTTTGTGCAAGCTGATACATTACAGGAAGCAATTCACACCACGCTGAAAACCAATCCGGATGTTTTGGCTTCAATCAGTGAGCGTCAGGCGGTTTCCAAAGAAATTGATCAGGCACAGGCAGGTTATTTCCCAACAATTGATCTGGGGCTCGGAACCGGTTGGGAGTCAACTGATAATCCAGCTTCCCGTAACCGTGGTGACGGTGAGATTCATTTAAATCGTGATGAAGCCAGTTTGAATCTGCGGCAAATGCTTTATGATGGCAGCCTGACCAAAAATGAGGTTGAACGTCAAAAAGCCAGAACCGATTCACGAGCACATTCAGTTTATAGTGTGGCTGAAAACACTGCTTTAGAGGCGACAGAAGCTTATCTTAATGTGTTGCGTCGGCAGAAATTGGTGGAATTAGCGCAAACCAATCTGGAATCTCATCTGCGTACCCATGATCAGATTACCTTACGCAGCGAACGTGGCGTAGGACGTCGGGCAGACATGGATCAGAGTTTGGGTCGCCTGGCATTAGCGGAAACCAATTTAATGGCTGAGCAAAGCAATTTGCGGGATGCCGAAACCAATTATTTACGTGTCGTTGGCGAAGCGCCATCCTCATTGTCACAGCCCCCGTCACCTGAACCGTTTTTGCCAATGACAGTGGAAGAAGCGGTCAATATCGCTATTCAGAATCATCCAACCTTACGTTCTGCTCAAGCTGATGTCGCTTCGGCCAATGCACAACATGACGTTACCAAAGCTGCTTTTTTACCGCGTGTTGATTTTGAATTAGGCACTCGTAATGACCATGATATTGATGGGGTTCGAGGCACTGATAAAGACGTCACAGCCATGTTCAGACTACGCTACAATCTGCTGAATGGTGGAAAAGATAAGGCAAGACGTGAAGAAACGGCTTTTCTGATTAATCAGGCGGCTGAAATTCGCAATAATACGCACCGTCAGGTGGAGCAGAGTGTCCGTTTATCATGGAATGCTCTGGAAACAGTACGCAGACAAATGTCATACTTTGAAGAATATGCTGCAGCAGCTGAAAAAACCCGCGATGCCTATCAGCAACAATTTAACTTTGGACAGCGCACATTACTGGATTTGCTGGATTCCGAGAATGAATTGTTCCGGGCGCGAATTGCACTGACGAATGCTCAATATGATGAAATTTTTACGATGTATCGGGTGCTCAACAGTATTGGATTATTACTGGAAAGTCTTGAGATAATTGCGCCTGCTGCGGCAACCACAGTTGCTGATAACCGTAAATAATCATTCTCCACAGCTCAATAAAATCGATAAGCCATGCCGTAGGGTATGGCTTTTTATTAGAACCAGTGCGTTGATAGCTGCATCTTTTTCTGCATTCAAACTATCATGCTATTATATCGTGCTTAATTTGTAGGGTTATTTTAGAATTTCATGAGTAAGCAATCATCTTTTTCCTTCGAGGAACTCTTGCAGTGTGGCCATGGAGAAATGTTTGGCCCGGGTAATGCCCAACTGCCAGTACCGAATATGCTGATGATGGATCGCATCAGTCATATTTCAAATGATGGTGGCGCCTATGGGAAAGGTGAAATCATTGCTGAACTGGATATTCATCCGGATTTATGGTTTTTTAAATGCCATTTTCCGGGAGATCCCGTTATGCCGGGTTGCATGGGCTTAGATGCCATGTGGCAGTTACTAGGCTTTTTTCTGGCGTGGGATGGTAATCCCGGCAGAGGAAGAGCGCTGGGCTCAGGTGAAGTGAAATTCACCGGCCAAGTATTGCCTACTGCCAAAAAAGTGACTTACCGTATTGATTTGAAACGAGTAATTTCACGCAAGCTGGTATTGGCCATTGCAGATGGCACAGTGTCGGTAGATGGTCGCGATATCTACTTCGCCAAAGATTTACGAGTTGGTCTGTTTACTTCAACTGACAACTTTTAGGACAAGACAATGAGACGTGTAGTTGTTACTGGTATGGGGATCACCTCTTGTCTGGGGTTGGATCTCGCCACCGTTACTGAATCACTTCGCACCGGTCGTTCTGGTATCCGCTTTAAGCAACAATATGCTGATATGGGATTTCGAAGCCATGTAGCGGGGTTTTTTGATATTGATTTTAAAGAATTTATTGATCGTAAAGTGTTGCGGTTTATGGGGGATGCGGCCGCGTATGCCTATATCGCAATGAAACATGCGATTCAGGATGCAGGCTTAAGCGAAAGCGATGTTTCCAATCCTAAAACAGGCTTGGTGATGGGCTCCGGTGGTGCATCCTCTTCCAATCAGGTTGAAGCAGCGGATATTCTCCGCGAAAAAGGCCTGAAACGGGTTGGTCCTTATCGTGTCACTCAGGTTATGGGAAGTACCACTTCCGCCTGTCTAGCAACTCCTTTCAAAATCAAAGGCATTAACTATTCGATGTCTTCGGCCTGTGCCACGAGTGCCCATTGCATCGGTAATGCTATGGAGCAAATTCAGCTTGGCAAACAAGATGTTGTGTTTGCTGGTGGTGCGGAAGAAGAACACTGGACCATGAGCTCATTGTTCGATGCGATGGGTGCTTTATCGACCAAATATAACGATACGCCCGAAAAGGCTTCCCGTGCATACGATACCGATCGTGATGGGTTTGTTATTGCTGGCGGTGGAGGTGTTTTAGTTCTGGAAGAATATGAACATGCCAAAGCGCGTGGAGCCAAAATTTACGCGGAACTGACGGGATATGCAGCCACTTCTGATGGTTATGACATGGTGGCTCCTTCTGGTGAAGGCGCACAACGTTGTATGGAAATGGCCATGTCGACCATGCGTAATAGCAAAGTTGACTATATCAATGCGCATGGCACAAGTACACCGGTCGGTGATTTGGCTGAATTAGGTGCGATTAAAAAGGTGTTTGCGGAAACACAGATACCACTGGTAGGTTCAACTAAATCACTTTCCGGACATTCTCTAGGCGCTGCTGGCGTACAGGAAGCTATTTATAGTCTACTGATGTTGGAAAATGATTTTGTGGCTGCTTCTGCAAATATTGATAATCTGGATGAACAGGCTCAGGGCATGCCAATTGTGCTGGATCGTAAAGATAATGCCGATCTTAAGGCCGTAATGTCCAATAGTTTCGGCTTTGGCGGAACCAACGCCTGTCTGGTGTTCGAAAAAATCTAAACTGAATAAAAAACACCCTTAGCAAAATGCTAAGGGTGTTTTTTTAGCTTAAGTCCGCATCAGTCACAGGACCACGCTTACCCGCTAATGCTTCCTGCATCAAACTCACTAATTGCTGTTTTTTCACTTCATCGTCCAAATGTTTTGAACTGAAGGTTATGCCAAAACGATCGGCATATTGTTTGACCAGAATCATTAATATTGCTTCGTCCACGTTCACTCTCTCCAAATTTTTCAATCACACATTATAACGTGTTAACGTGAGTCACTATGAGATTACACTATCAATCTTCTGGGCAAGGTCAGCCATTAGTTATCCTGCATGGTTTATTCGGTTCATCAGATAACTGGCGTAGCATCGCCTCAGCTTTATCAGCAGATCGACAGGTTATCAGTGCTGATCTACGTAATCATGGGCAATCCTTTCATCATCCACAGCAAACTTTTGAATTAATGGCAGAAGATCTGCTGAATTTACTGGATGAATTAGAGTTATCAACAATCGATCTTATGGGACATTCGCTTGGTGGAAAAACAGCGATGCAATTTGCCCAAATGTTTGCTGACCGTGTCCGCAGACTTATTGTTGTTGATATTGCTCCTCGCCAATATCCTGATGAGCATAGTATTATTTTCAAAGCTTTAATGGCATTAGATCTGTCAAAATTTTCATCGCGAACAGAAGCGAGTGAGGCCCTGGCGGATACACTGCCTGATCCTCTGGTGCGTCAGTTTCTGTTGCTGAATATGCAAAAAGGCGATCAAGGGTTTAGCTGGCGTATTAATTTGCAGTATTTATTTTGTAGTTATCCGGGTTTGCTCCAAAGTGTAGAACCAGATGATCCTGAGGAAACACCGACACTATTTATCAGTGGGGGAAAGTCTGATTATGTAACTGACAAAGATTGGCAGCATATTAAGACACTTTATCCTCAGGCAGAACATGTGGTGATCGATGGTGCCGGACACTGGGTGCATGCCGAAAAACCCGATATTTTTATTCAGCAGGTAAACAGGTTTCTTGCAGATGATTAATGCCGATTTATTAAAACAGCTAATTGAATTCCGTCGTGAACGAGACTGGGAACAGTTTCATAATCCTAAAGATATAGCGATTTCATTATCCATCGAAGCGGCTGAACTGCTGGAATGGTTTCAATGGCGTAACAAGACCGAAATTAAGCAAATGCTGGAGACTGATAAACGTGAAGCTCTGGAAGATGAAATAGCCGATGTTGCTGTATATCTGAGCTACCTTTGTCACGATCTGAATATCGATATTGAACAAGCCATACAACGTAAAATGCACAAAAATGCGGCTAAATATCCGGTTGATAAAGTCAAAGGCCGGGCGGACAAATATAATGAATATTCATAAAACAGCTACAAAGTGCTAGCATCTGCGCTTTGATTTTCTGCCCGTTGAGGTCGTTTGTTCATGAAAGCCATCGTTTTGCTGATTCAATGTGCCGACCAGAAAGGTTTGCTGGCCGGTATAACCGGTTTTTTTGCTGAACGTGGTTACAATATTCTGCATTGCCAGCAATATACCGATACCGACGAGCACGGTCGTTATTTCATGCGTCTGAAGGTGGAAGATGAAGCTCAGTTACCCCATGAAATACTCCATCAACAATTCAGCTCGTTAGCAGCAGCCATGGAACTGACCTGGTCAGTGCATTTCACCGATGTGCCATACCGCGTAGCCTTGCTGGTGACACGGGCATCACATTGTCCTTATGACTTGCTGTTGCGTGAGTTGGAAGGTGAGTTGAAATGTGACATTCCTGTCATTATCGGTAATCATCCCGATTTGGAGAATATGGCGCGTCAGTTCAAAAAACCGTTTTATCATCTGCCCATCACCAAAGAAACCAAACAGCAACAGGAAACACAGATTAAATCATTACTCTCCGAGTATCAGATTGATCTGGTGGTGATGGCGCGCTATATGCAAATTTTGTCAGAGCAGTTTGTCAAAGAGTTTGCCGGTAAGGTTATCAATATCCACCATGGATTTTTGCCCGCTTTCCAGGGTGCCAAGCCCTATCATCAAGCTTACGAGCGTGGAGTGAAGTTAATCGGCGCCACCGCACATTACGCTACCGCTGAACTTGATGAAGGCCCGATTATCGAACAGGATGTCGAACGGGTTCGTCATGATAATAGCCCGGCAGATCTAGTGATGATTGGTAAGGATATTGAGCGTCTGGTTTTGGCACGTGCTGTGAAAGCCCATATCGAGCATCGCATTATTGTTAGTGGCCGCCGCACTATCGTTTTTGCTGAAGGTGCCTGATAGTCTTGTTCCGATTGATATAAATAGAATAAGAGTGGAGGCATGACAAAATTATCAATATTTACTGGTATCTTTCATCCATGTCAGCGGCTAATAAAGTTTATAACAACTAAGTTTTTGTGGGGTTAACCACAGAGACACAGAACGAACGGAGTTTTTGATAGTTGATATCCACAGATTACGCAGATTTTCGCAGATGATTAAAAGCGATCTAGTACGTTGATTAAAATTTAAATGAACTTCATACATATCATTATCTAACCCATATTTTTTAGTCGCATGGTCAACAGGGATGTTATTGTAAATTTTTTAATCTGCGTTCATCTGCGGAATCTGCGGATACATATGACACTGTGTCTCTGTGATTCAAATAATAGTATTAAAGGCAAAAAATGAATTCATCCCCAATCATTATGATTACCGGCGCTACCGCAGGATTTGGTGAGGCATGCGCCAGGTTGTTTGCTAAAGCAGGGTGGCGCCTGATTATTACTGGGCGGCGCATGGAACGTTTGCAAAGCCTGCAAGCGGAGTTAGGTGGAGCTTCACAAGTCTGCATCAGTTGTTTTGATATCAGTGACCGGCAGGCGACCGAACAGGCGTTTTCCGAGTTACCAGCCGAATTTCAGCAGATAGATGTATTGGTCAATAATGCTGGTTTAGCATTGGGACTTGAACCAGCTTATGCCACGGATCCGGAAGACTGGGAACGCATGGTTGATACAAATATCAAAGGGTTAATGCGCTGCAGCAGGCTGGTTTTGCCGGGCATGCAATCAAGAGACAGGGGATATATCATCAATATCGGATCGGTGGCCGGAAACTGGCCTTATCCGGGCGGTAATGTGTATTGCGCCAGTAAGGCTTTTGTAAGACAGTTTTCGCTGGCCCTCCGTGCTGACTTGCTGGGTACGCAAATCCGGGTAACCAATATCGAACCAGGAAATGCCGAAACTGAATTTTCCATGGTCCGTTTTAAAGCCGATGAAGAGCGTGCTGAAAAAGTCTATGAAAATACGGTTGCACTAACGGCTCAGGATATTGCCGATACCATCTGGTGGTTGGTTAATACCCCAGCGCATCTGAATGTCACCACTATGGAAATTATGCCCACCCAACAAGCCACAGGGCCTTTAGCGATTTATCGTGGCTAGGCTTGTTTATCTGTCATCGATGAAGGTTAAAAAAGCCCCAGTATCAGCCCAGTAACCCGTTATTAGGATTCGCTATTGGACGTTGGGCTTTTAAGGTTTTCAGTCCTTTAACGCTGCGGGTGATATTCCAGATTATCCAAATCACCATCACGGCTAAACCGTATAAATTGCCCAGATATAAAAGTCCCCAGGAAACCATCAGCAATATGAGGCTGATATAAAAACCATTTATTTGAAACAGATAATGCGATTGTAGCCAATCTGGAGCTTTGCCTTTTTTTTCATAGGCTACAAGAGCCCCCATCACCAGCATGGGGTAGATAAGCGAACCCACCAGATTAAAGATATAGATCAGTTTAATGCTGCTGATGTCATCGCCAGTTTCAATTAAAGCCATGTAGATTTATCCGTAAAAAATACCTCAATCTAGCAGAATACTGACTCTTGCTCCACAAAAAAGGCCCGACAAAGTCGGGCCTTTTCAGTTTGAGCATAACGTTAACTGTTAACCGCCAAAGTCGAAACGAATACCGGTGTATATGGTTCGTCCCAGAATAGGCGATTCATCTTTAAAGAAGCTGGTATGCCGACGACCGTCTTCATTCAGCAAATTACGTCCCTGAATAAAGATTTCAGCACCTTTTAAACTTGCTGGAGACCAATTTGCATCAAACGAAACCAGGTTATAACCGTCCGTATTGCTCTCAGTCACAGCGGTTTTGGTTTGTTTAAACACCCGACGGTAGTCGAGACTGAAATCCCAGTCAGCATAGGAGGTATCAAATCCAATCCCTAAGCGTGTTGGACTCATGCGAGGAATATTTTCACCATTGCTGAGTTTGCCGCGTACATGATCGGCAGACAAGCGCATGCTAAGTGGAATAGGACCATCAATCAAGTCAGTTATGGCACCAAATTCAGCACCATACAACTTGGCATTTTGTTGTTCATTGACTACCAGCGTATCGCCCTCAATTTCAATGGCTTGGCCAGTCCCATCATTTTGTGCTGCTAAATAAATAAAGTCATCGACGTAGTTATAGAAAGTAGTCAGCTCATAGCGGAATGCCCCTAAATGACGATCAAAACCGACTTCAAAATTGGTATAGGTTTCCTTACCCAGGTTCGGATCACCAATTTCAACAGTCCCTGCTGCTGCATGGCTACCAAAGGCATATAATTGCTCTGCCGACGGAGCCCGTTGCGAACGGGTAACGGACATTCTGAAATGATGGGCCGGATCTACCTCAACCAGAGTTCCTGCCGATAAACTGAATGGAGTGAAGCTATTACTGCCCAATACGGCTGATTGTTGGAGTTCTTCACCACTTGGCAAATCAATATCTCTGGCCTCGTCAAGATCGTCTGTACTGGAGCGCACATGATCGACCCGTGCAGCGACTTCAAAGCGACCAAAATGCGTGGGTAATTCTTCCAGGACAAATAAACCGACGGTGCGTGTGTCATTACCACGGATATAAAAGCCACCACCGTGTTCATCAACGTCCCCGTGGCCGTGACCTTCGCCCTCAGCCTCAAAGTCCCGATCATTAAATTGCAGACCGACAACACCCTCCCAATCACCAATCGGGTTATGCACCAGTTCCAGACGCATTTCAGTTTCGTTATTGTTGAAACGCGTTTCAACTTCACTTTCAACAAATGCACCATTATCAAATTCAGAACCAATTTCCTGTTGACGGTAGCTGGTGTAGGCCATTTTCAGCCTGGCTGTGCTGAAACCCGGTAACGGATCATTAATTTCACTGCGAAAATCAAAACGATCGTTTTTCGCGCGAATCCGTTCCTGCTCTTCTTCACCTTGTCCTAAAAAGACTTCCGGAATGCCGTATTGAGTTTCCCAAGTGCTGTAACCCAAACCGGCAAAGCCCCAGTCACCTTTATACAAACCGGTGATAGAGAACACATCATTTTCTACTTCACTGTTTTGTAATTTATCTTTACGGCCGACCTGCTGGTCTTTTTGCTGATAACCATCAATATCAAAATCACTGGTACGACGAACCCCATAGTCCGTCCGCAATACAAAGTTGTCTCCCAGTGGTAGTTCAAGTCCCAAACGTCCCTGGCGATCATGTCCATTGATGCCGTATGACATCTGCCCATCTACTCTTGGAGCATCCCCAAATTCAGGATTAAATCGATTACTGCGAACATTGATAACACCTCCAGCAGCACCGCTTCCATAAAGTAATGTCGCCGGACCTCGGAAAACTTCAATTTGATCGGCACGACCAGCATCCATGCCGATAGCATGATCTGCACCTTCACCGGAAATATCGGAAGTACTCAATCCATCTTCCAGCACTTTCACACGGGATCCCTGTAAACCTCGAACCACAGGACGTCCTACGCCCTGACCAAAGTCGGCATTATGCACACCAGGTAAGCCATCCAATGTTTCGCCTATTGTACTGGCGCGTTTTTGATTAAGTTCATCACCCGCAATAACCGTGACCGGCTGGATCAATTCATCAGAGGTACGGTTGCCTAATGGATCAGAAGTGACCACCAGGCGTGGGATATCAACAGTATCTTCAGCAGCTAACACTGCAGAAGCCATAGGGGAGAGTGCCGCAGCAAGCAACACTACAATGGGTTTTTTATTCATCACGAATAATCCTCATAGCAGAAATCAGTAGCCATTTTCTGAATAGAAAAATGGCATTCAGTCATATTTGAACGCTATGAGAAAATGGGTGGAGCGCGAATCGCGAATGAAAGATAAAAATTTTCAAAACGAGCAGGGAGGGTAACAGAAGACTGAAACTGAAAATATTGTTGCCAGACAGCAACCGTCAGCTGATTGTGGTTATCGGTAGATGGGGTATGACTGACAACATTTAACTGATCACATAATGCTATGTGATCATGAAACGCATGTTCGGCATCATGCCAAACGGCTATGGATTGCATCAGCAATAATGCTGCTGCAAAGAGCCATAACAGATGTTTGGTATGCCGAATTTGCATAGGGATTAGTTCACTAGCAATTCAGTGAGTAACTGCTGATAAATAGCCGACAATGTATCCAGATCGGCAACTGAAACATGTTCATCAATTTGGTGAATGGTCGCGTTTAACGGACCAAGTTCAATTACCTGTGCTCCAGTTGGCGCGATAAAACGACCATCGGATGTGCCACCAGAAGTGGATAGAGTTGTTTCATAACCTGTTACAGTTTTAACCGCCATCTGTACGGCTTCAAGTAATTTACCGCCTGCTGTACGGAAGGGTTTACCCGATAACACCCAATCCATTTGATATGCCACACCGTGTTTATCGAGAATCGCTTCGACCTGTTGTTGCAGTTTATCGTGAGTCACTTCAGTGGAATAACGGAAGTTAAAAATCATTTCTACTGTGCCGGGAATAATATTGGTCGCACCAGTGCCGCTTTTCAGATTGGATACCTGAAAGCTGGTGGGCGGGAAATCAGCATTACCCTGATCCCATTGCACCGCACATAGTTCAGCCAATGCCGGAGCAAGATTATGTACCGGATTATCTGCCAGGTGAGGATAAGCAATATGGCCCTGCTTGCCTTGAACTGTCAGATAGCCATTTAACGAACCACGGCGACCATTTTTAACCACATCTGCCACTTTGTCAGTGCTGGTTGGTTCGCCGACCACACACCAGTCGATATGATCCTGACGTGCCTGCAATGTTTCAATAACTTTAACGGTACCATCAGTGGCTGGGCCCTCTTCATCGCTGGTCAGTAAAAAAGCAATGCTGCCAGCATGCTGAGGGTGTTCAGCAACAAAACGTTCACAAGCCGTCACCATAGCAGCAATACTGCCTTTCATATCGGCTGTACCGCGGCCATACAAAATGCCGTCTTCAATTTTGGCGGCAAACGGTTCGTGGCTCCATTTATCTACCGGTCCGGTTGGCACAACATCGGTATGTCCGGCAAATACAAATAACGGGCCATTATGTCCCCGCCGGCACCACAGATTATCCACTTCCCCAAAGCGCAGGTATTCAGGATTAAAGCCACTATTCGCCAGCCGTTCTGCCAGCATGATCTGACAACCTTTATCGACAGGGGTGACACTGTCACGTTGAATCAAATCAATGGTGAGCTGAACAGTTTTGGAAAGATTACTTTGCATAGCGCGCCTGAAAATCAGATTCGTTGAAACCTATTGATATGCCGGATGCATCTTCTATAACCGGGCGTTTAATAAGTGTTGGATGCAAGAGCATTAACTCTATAGCAGCTTGTTGATCAAGCTGATCTTTACGCGGGTCTTCAAGCTTGCGCCAGGTTGTGCCCCTTTTGTTGATAAGCTGTTCCCAGCTGACGTAATTCAACCACTGTTGGATGATGGATAGATCCAGACCATCTGTCCGAAAATCATGGAATTGGTATGTAATCTGGTGCTCATCCAGCCAACGTCTGGCTTTTTTGACCGTGTCACAATTTTTAATACCAAACAATTTCATCGTTGCCGTTTCACCTGAAAAAGCCCACAGGGTAGGCGAATTGATGTTAAATGATACAGTATATCAATTCATTTTGCATCATTGGCTTCACTGCCGTGGAGCAGTGGTAAAGGCGGTAACTGCTATAAAGCGGTTACCGCCAATTACAATCTATTTAGATATCACGCAGTAATTCGTTGATACCGACTTTACCACGGGTTTTTTCATCAACCTGTTTCACAATAACAGCGCAGTACAAGCTGTAGCTGCCATCTTTAGAAGGCAGGTTTCCTGAAACAACTACAGAACCAGCCGGAATACGACCGTAGCTTATTTCACCGGTCATGCGGTTGAAAATCTTGGTGCTTTGGCCAATGTAAACACCCATTGAAATCACTGAACCTTCTTCAACGATAACGCCTTCAACCACTTCAGAACGGGCACCAATAAAGCAGTTATCTTCGATGATTGTCGGACCGGCTTGTAAAGGTTCAAGTACGCCACCGATACCCACACCACCGGATAAATGGACGTTTTTACCGATTTGTGCACAGCTACCAACAGTAGCCCAGGTATCAACCATGGTGCCGGAATCAACGTAGGCACCGATATTAACGTAAGAAGGCATCAAAACAACGCCTGGTGCGATATATGAACCACGACGAGCTGCTGCAGGAGGTACAACACGCACACCGGCAGTATTAAAATCAGCTTCGGTAAAGTTAGCGAATTTTGGTTCAACCTTGTCAAAATACTGTGTTTCACCGCCAGACATCGGGCGGTTATCATTCAAGCGGAACGACAATAAAACGGCTTTTTTCAGCCATTGATTGACGACCCAATCACCATTTTGTTTTTCTGCGACACGTGCTTTACCACTGTCGAGCATTCCCAGAACTTCATTGACGGCATTACGTACTTGCGCATCAGCATTGGCTGGGGTGATTTCTGCACGGCGTTCAAATGCCGTTTCGATAATCTGCTGGATATCACTCATCGGTTTCTCCAAATTATTAAGATAAGGTTTCAATATAGTCACGGATCCGCATGGCCGCTTCGACGCACTCATCTTGAGGTGCAACCAATGCCATGCGGATCCGGTTAACGCCAGGATTACCCTGTTTGGTATCTCTGGCTAAAAAACGTCCCGGCAATACGGTGACGTTATATTGATCAAATAAGCCGCGAGCAAAATCGGTATCGGCAATCGGCGTTTCTGCCCATAAATAAAAACTTGCCTCGGGCTGGGTGACATTCATCACTGGTGACAGAATGTCGAGTACGGCTGCGAATTTTTCTCTGTACAGGTGCCTGTTATGTGCTACATGCGCTTCATCTGTCCAGGCAGCAATAGAGGCAGACTGGGTTGATGGTGGCATTGCGCAGCCATGATAGGTACGGTAACGCAGAAAGGATTTCATGATATTGGCATCGCCGGCCACAAAGCCACTTCGTAATCCCGGCGCGTTAGAGCGCTTGGATAGACTATGGAAAACCACACAACGGCTTAAATCGGTATAGCCAGCTGCCACAGCTGCTTGTAATAAACCTACTGGTGGTAAGGCTTCATCAAAATAGATTTCGGAATAACATTCGTCAGCCGCGATAATAAAATCATATTCATGGGCCAGTTGAATCAGTTTGGTCAGCGTTTCAGCATCAACAATCGCACCGGTCGGGTTGCCCGGGCTGCATAAATATAACAACTGACAGCGTGACCAGACACTCGCGGGAACAGCATCAAAATCGGGTACAAAGCCGGTTTCTTCGGTGCAATTAAGCAGATAAGGTTCTGCTCCGGCCAGAAATGCCGCACCCTCATAGATCTGATAAAACGGGTTGGGCATAACAATCAGTGGATCTTTACGACGATCAATAATCGCCTGAGCAAAGGCAAATAATGCTTCCCGGGTGCCATTAACCGGCAGAACCTGCGATAACGGGTCGATATGTCCCGCTAACTGAAATCGTTGATCCAGCCAATTCGCAATAGAATGGCGTAATTCGATACTACCCGCTGTTGTTGGATAGACTGATAAGCCATGCAAATGACTGATGACCGCTTCGGTAATAAAACCGGGAGTAGGATGCTTTGGCTCACCAATGGATAACGAAATATGCGGCAGATCACTTGGCGGCTGGCAACCTTGCTGCAGTTCGGCTAGTTTCTCAAAAGGATAAGGGTGTAAAAGGGCCAGATCTGGATTCATTAATACATATCGCCGGATAACAAAAATCCGGCCATTATAACGCTTCAACTGACTGTCGTGTTATAAGCATCATTATGAACTTTGTAAATCCCATCGAATCCAAGCTGGCAATCCTTAGTCTGTTATTTGCTGCCACCATGTGGGGCCTTATCTGGTATCCCATGCGCCTGTTCGAACAGGCTGGCATGTCGGTGGTCTGGGTGACGTTGATCATGTACCTCACGGCAGGCATCGCCAGTCTGCCGATTTTTATCAAAAACCGTTATCGCTGGAAACATATTCCTGCCGATCTGCTTTGGCTGGCCCTGGCGGCTGGTATGACCAATCTCGCTTTTTTAGTCGCGTTGAATGAAGGTCAGGTAATGCGGGTGATGCTATTGTTTTATTTATCGCCTTTATGGTCGGTGATATTAGGACGCTGGTGGCTAGGTGAAAAGTTGTCTCTGGCAGCCATTGTTATGTTTGTGCTGGCCATGGGGGGCACGGTCTTAATGTTATGGCGACCCGAAGTGGGATTTCCATGGCCACATGGCCTGGCTGATTGGCTGGCCTTGTTTGCCAGTCTGTGTTTTGCGGTAAATAATGTGTTAAGCCGTAAGCTGGCTGCAGTGCCAATGGCTTTAAAAACCACTATTATTTTGTGGGGAGTGGTAGCAGTATCAATAGTCGTTTTGCTATTACAGCAGGCTTCCTTACCCTCAGTGGGTCTATCTGTATGGCTAAGTGCTGTTTTGGTGGGGGGCGGAATTATCATCGCCATGACAATGACAGTTCTATATGGTCTGGCCAGAATGCCGGTCTATCTGGCAGCAGTTATCATGTTGTTTGAATTGATTGTTGCCGCGATTTCCTCAGCTTTACTCACTACAGAAATGATGACCGTTCAGGAATGGCTGGGTGGGGCATTTATTTTTGTTGCTGCATTCGGAATTGCTCAGGTAGAAAAAGCCAATCGCTAAGCCTGCGGCCAATTTATTTTGATTAACCACTTTGTTTCACCCTTTCAGTCTTGGACTGTTTTCCGCGCTATTGTGTTGGAAATGACTTATGTAGAATGGTTACACCACGCCAATAGGCCTGGTTGAAAGAAACGACTCTGCTCAGAGGAGACTCTAAAAGAGCAATAGCCCTTGGTTTTTATTTTAATTTGCAGGAATTGTTTATGATTAAGTCTATAGCGCATGCCAGTTTTCTGGTGGCTGATTTAGCTACGTCGCTGAAGTTTTACTGTGATGTCTTGCAAATCCCTCTCAATCCGAATCGCCCTAAATTTGCCTATGACGGCGCATGGCTGGATTTGGATAACAAACAACAATTACATTTGATGGTATTACCCAATCCTGACTCGACAGATGGTCGTCCGGAACATGGAGGGCGGGATCGTCATGTCGCATTGCTTGTCGAAGATCTTGAGGCACTTGCCGAACGGCTGGAACAGGCAGGTGTAGAATTTTCACGCAGCAAGTCTGGTCGGGCTGCTTTTTTCTGCCGTGATCCAGATGGAAATGCACTGGAATTTGCAGAAGATTTTACTCCGCCCGTTAAGTAACTCAGGCATTTAAAAGAGACAATCAATGGCTTAGCGACTTACTCACAATTTCTGTGGATAAGTCTGTGTGTAACAATGGTGAAAAACGCTAAGTCGTTAATCTATAAAAGTGCTGTTCAAAATGGTTAAAATTTAACCATTTGCAAAATAGTAATAAAATCAAATTGTTACGTAACAATTTTGTATATTCAACAACTTAGCAAAACTTGTTGTAACAGCACTGTAACAATTTAGGAAAAAGTGAATAACTTACTGCGATTGGCAGCATTAAAAATCAAAGATTGTGCCATAAAAATTTATTTTTGCTTTTCACACAGCTAACTTTAAATCATCCTGCTATTTGATTCTTTCAGTGTTTAATATTTGAAATATTCATTTTTGTTGTTGTAATAGCCTGCTAGTCAATTAGTTAAAAGTGATGATCAATGGCTTAGCGACTTACTCACAATTTCTGTGGATAAGTCTGTGGTTAACATTGTTGAAAATCGCTAAGTCATTATTCTTTAACAGAGCTGCACTAAATGGTTAAAAAATAACCATATTTAAAATTCATTTAAAATCAATAATATATGGTTGTTTTGTGTACATTCAATGACTTAGCAAAGTATGTTGTAAGAGCACTGTAACAATCCATCGGAAAGTGCATAACTTACTATGCTGGTATTAAGAAATTACACTCGTGCTAATGCAGGAATGATGTGCTCATCAAAGGCCGAATCTTCATCACCTGTTGGTTCGAGGCGAAATTGCTCAAGTCCCTTAAAATCAAATAATTGCTGATCTGCCAATTGGGAGGGGGCCACATTCTGGATGCTACGGAAAATATTTTCAACACGACCGGGATGCTGTTTCTCCCAGGTTTGCAGCATTTCCTTAATCACCTGACGTTGCAGATTTTCCTGAGAGCCACATAAATTACATGGAATGATTGGGAAGGCTCTCGCTTCAGCATAGCGGGTGATATCCGACTCTTTGGCATAACAGAGCGGTCGGATAACAATATTGGTTTTATCATCACTCAGCAGTTTGGGCGGCATGGCTTTGGTCTTGCCGCCATAAAACATATTTAAAAAAAGCGTTTCAATAATATCGTCACGATGATGGCCTAAGGCGATTTTTGTGATGCCATGCTGACGCGCATAACCGTATAACGATCCACGACGTAGTCTCGAACAAATACCACAGGTGGTTTTGCCTTCAGGAACCACTTCCTTAACAATGCTGTAGGTATCTTTTTCGATAATATGAAATGGCACACCAATTTTACTGAGATATTCTGGCAATACATGCTCTGGAAATCCGGGTTGCTTTTGATCAAGATTGACCGCAATCAACTCAAAATCAATTGGTGCGTGATCGCGTAAATTCAGCAAAATATCGAGCATGGTGTAGCTGTCTTTACCACCTGACAGGCATACCATGACTTTATCGCCATCCTGAATCATGTCGTAATCAGCAATTGCCTGGCCGACCTGGCGGCGTAGCCGTTTATGTAATTTGTTGAATTCGTGTTGTTGTTTCAATTGATTTTCAGACATTAGATCAGACCTGCGAAGGGTTGCACGGTGACAGATTGACCGGCAGCCACACCGTCACAATCTTCATCCAGTAAAATAAAACAGTTGGCATGACTCATGGAATGCAGAATGCCGGAGCCCTGTTCGCCGGTCATCGTAACTTCCAATTGATTGGCAGAATTGCTGCGTAATAATCCCCGTTGAAATTCGAAACGTCCGGGACGCTTACGAATATTCTCAGCTGCAATCGCCTGTAATACCATTGGCGCGTGATAAATAGCACCCGCCAACTTGTGTAAAGCAGGTTGTACAAACTGATAGAAAGTTACCATCACCGAAACCGGATTACCGGGCAGACCGAAAAAATGAGCATCTGCAATTTTGCCGTAAGCAAGCGGCCTACCGGGTTTCATTGCGATTTTCCAGAAATGCACTTCGCCGAGTTCATCCAGCAATTGCTTAACATAATCGGCTTCACCCACTGACACGCCACCAGAGGTAATCACCACATCGGCTTCCTTGGCGGCCTGCAGCAAAGCTTCACGTAATGTGTCGGGATTATCGGTAACGACTCCCATATCGATGATTTCAGCATCCAGACGTGTCAGCATGGCATGCAAGGTATAACGGTTACTGTCATAAATATCGCCGGGGTTCAATGTTTCGCCAAGCGAACGTAGTTCATCCCCTGTAGAAAAAAATGCCACCCGAATTCGACGACGAACCTTTAATTCTGCAAATCCCAATGACGCCAGTAAGCCTAAATCGGCTGAGGTAATTCGACGTCCTGCAGTAAGCACCACAGCGCCGGTCTGAATATCTTCTCCGGCGAGTCGCACATTTTCGCCGCTATGATGTTCCCCGTGCAGCGTTATCAGATCATTATTAACTTCAGCTTGTTCTTGCATGATGACCGTGTCACAACCCTCGGGCATCATTGCACCCGTCATGATTCTTACACATTCACCGGTATGAACGGTTTTGTCGAAAGGTTTGCCAGCAAAGGCACTGCCCACCCGTTTTAATGAGATTAATTGATGCTTCAAATCTTCGCCACGTACCGCATAACCATCCATTGCCGAATTAGCATGCGGAGGTACGGATAGCGGTGAAATCACATCTTCATGTAATACCTGTCCCAGCGCATCGCGCAATGCGACTTTTCTCCAGCAGCTGATTGCTGATATCTGCTGCAGAATTTTCTCTCTGGCGTCTTCCACTCTCAGAGTGTTAACGGGTTCAGGAGTGGCGCAGCTTGGTTGGGGCGTAAAGTCAGTCATGGTGGTATTGCCGAATATAGTTGTTTATAAAGTTCAGGATGGCGTCCAAATCGTTTAAATTCAATACGGGTATTTGAGGTTCAATTGTCAATTCGGAGTCAGTGGCAATGGCAATAATATTGGGATCATCCGGAAACAACAGAGGTTTACCAATGCTTGCGCGATGTAATTCCAGCTTCGGTATTGCTTCCTGTTTAAAGCCTTCGACCAGAACCAAATCCAAATTTTCTAAATCCAGACGCGCCAGACAGTCGGATAAAAGTGGTTCTTGTTGTTCATTTTCATTGGTTTGCATCAGTGCCAGCAGTTTTCGGGAGGCCACTAGTACCTGACTGGCACCTGCTTCACGAATTCGGTAACTGTCTTTACCGGGCTGATCGATATCAAATAGATGATGCGCATGTTTTATAACCGCTAAGCGTATTCCGGCAGAGCGAAGTTTAGGAATCAACTGGGTGAGTAAGGTGGTTTTGCCAGTGCCACTAAATGCGGCAATTCCCAATATAGGTACTGAACAGGACAAGGCAGGTGATTGCAGGTCTTCCGGATGATTGAAATTGGTGAAACTCTCAGGTTGGTCAGAAAAATCTACTTCAATCATTCCCTGTTGCTTAAACCAGCGATCAATCTTTCTTTCCCCAGAAGCGAGATATTTCTGTAAATCCTCTGCCAGTTCACAGTGTAATAATGAAAATACTGGTTGAATACGCTTGCCATCGGTGGCGACAGCGATTTTTTTACCTGAGCATAATAAACTCTCCAGCATGCGTTGTCGTAACTTCGGACTGGGAGAGGGGCTGTCACAGGGAGCCGTCAGAATATAATCGGTGGTTGCCATTTGCATTCCGGCCAGCATGCCAGCCAATGGTCCTTGAAAGCCGGAAAGCGAATCGCTGATGACAGGATAGCCAAATTGTTGATAACGCTCTATATTACGATTAGCGTTGATGAGCAACTGCTCAACCTGAGGTGCAAGATGATGAATGACATGCGCAATCAACGGCTGATTTACGTAAGGTATCAGGCCCTTGTCATTACCGCCCATACGGCGTGCTTCGCCACCGGCGAGAATGATGCCGGTCACGGTAGGGTAAGTTGATTCAGTCATGCTGTTTGCAGTTAATGGCTTTTTGTTGAGTGGGTACAATGCATAAAGTAACAATATCAATGTTCATTATACTGTGTATTCCACAGAACGTATGGTCACAGGATTTGCAGATTCTGGTCATGGGGCTATATCGCGACCATGCCGTGTTGGAAATTAATCAGCAGCAACATTTTTTATCTGTTGGACAGCGAACTCCGGAAGGCGTGACCTTAATCAGCGCAAACAGCAATCAGGCAATATTGGATATTGCAGGCAGGCAGGGTGTATTTGAACTGAATAATCGGGTTGGTGCTATGTATTCGGCCCCTGTTGAAATGCCTGTAGTGAGTATATGGCCGACCAATGGGATGTATTTGACCAGTGGTTCAGTTAATGGATATACAGTAGATTTTATGGTGGATACTGGAGCATCAGTCATTGCTATAAATGGTGAGACTGCAAAACGGTTAGGCTTAGATTATCTTAACGCGAACCAGATTGGTGTCAGAACTGCTTCTGGTGTTGAACTTGCTTACAGTATCGAACTGGAATCAGTGCAACTAGGTGATATTTCACTGGAAAATGTTGCGGCTGTCGTGATTGATGGTCCAGAACCACAACGGGCTTTATTGGGAATGAGTTTTCTGAATGCGTTTGATATGGAACGCAAAGGCGAACGGCTGGATTTACGCCAAAAATTCTAGTCAAATAAAAAAGCCAGTTGCGGGTGCAACTGGCTTAATTAGTAAAAGGCATCTTCAGTAAATCAATCAAAACCCTGAGTGATCAACGCATAGGCTGAATGATTATGAATCGATTCAAAGTTTTCTGATTCGACTGTATATGCTTTGATACGGCTATCGGCATTTAAACGCGCTGCAACGTCGCGAACCATATCTTCAACAAATTTCGGATTGTCGTAAGCATGCTCGGTGACATATTTTTCATCCGGACGCTTCAACAAACCATAGATTTGGCATGACGCTTCGTCTTCTACCAGATCAATCAAGTCTTCAATCCAGATAAAGCTATCTGTTTTCACGGTCAATGTGACATGTGAACGCTGATTATGTGCACCGTAATCCGAAATATTTTTTGAACATGGGCACAAGCTGGTAACCGGCACAATGACTTTGACAGTCATGCTGGTTTTCTTGGCAACAATTTCACCAATAAAACTTACTTGATAATCCATCAGACTGCGGACTTTTGAAATCGGTGCTTCTTTATTTACAAAATAGGGGAAGCTCATTTCAATGTAGCCGGATTCAGCATCCAGACGCTCAGTCATTTCGCCCAACATGGTATGAAATGACTTAACGGTAATTTCACGTTCATGTTGATTAAGAATCTCAACAAAACGTGACATATGTGTGCCTTTAAACTGATGTGGCAGATTCACATACATATTAAAATTGGCAACAGTGTGCTGTTCACCGGTAGTGCGATCACTGACCACAACAGGATGGCGAATATCTTTTATGCCAACTTTATCAATCGCAATGTGACGTTTATCTTTGATGTTCTGAACGTCTTCGATTTCTGCTGCAGCTATTGGCTTGTTTTGATCGGTCATGATTCGGGTTAATCCTCACTATATTTGACACAGGCACGGTCGGTTTCCCATACCGTGACACCAGAGACTCTGGCTGTGTCGGTGTTTAGCGTATCGCTAAGGCGCTGGTAAAAAAACTGGGCGATATTTTCTGCCGTAGGATTAATCTCATCAAACGGTGGAATATCATTCAGATAACGGTGATCCAGTGTTTTTGCTAACTCACGAGTCGCCGTTTTAATGGTTTTAAAATCCATGCCCATACCATGCTGGTTAAGTGCATTGGCAGTGACTTCGACTTCAAGTTTCCAATTATGGCCATGCATGCGACGACAATCCCCAGGGTAGTCCCTAAGGGTATGTGCAGAGGCAAAATCAGCCAGAATTTTTAAGGTATAGGTGGCGCTCATAATGTTGACTATTATACTCGGGAATTAACCTATCGAACAGGCTATTATTACGCAAAATAACGATTGATGGTATCGATAATGCCACTTGCATCCAACCCACAGGCACTGAGCATCTGGCCATGATCACCATGCTCAATGAAGTGGTCAGGCAAGCCCATCATCCGCAAATTTGTCTCAATACCCTGCTGTTGAAAATATTCATTTACCGCGCTACCAGCTCCACCCATCAGTGCATTTTCTTCAATAGTGATAATCAATTCATGACTGGCAGCAATTTCATCCAGTAGCGTGGTATCCAATGGTTTAACAAAACGCATATTCACCACTGTGGCATCAATTTGCTCTGCAGCGTCAAGTGCTGCATGCAATAAGGTGCCAAAAGCCAGAATGGCGGTCTTTTTGCCTGTCCGACGGGTTTGTGCTTTACAGATGGGCAAGCTATTCAGTTGTGGTTCAATCGCCGTACCGTTGCCACAACCGCGAGGATACCGCACTGCGGCAGGGCCATTATGATGATATCCGGTGGTTAACATTTGCCGACATTCGTTCTCATCGCTGGGTGTCATTATCAGCATATTCGGAATACAACGCAGATAACTTAAATCAAAACTTCCGGCGTGTGTTGGCCCATCAGCGCCTACCAATCCCGCCCTATCAATAGCAAATAACACCGGCAGGTTTTGCAGAGCCACATCATGAATCAATTGATCATAAGCGCGCTGCAGAAAGGTTGAATAAATGGCAACTACCGGTTTTTTGCCTTCACAAGCAATGCCTGCAGCTAACGTCACGGCATGTTGCTCTGCAATGCCGACATCAAAATATCTTTCTGGAAACCGTTCAGCAAAAGCATTCAGACCGGAGCCTTCACACATAGCGGGTGTAATCGCAATCAGATCTTCAGAAGCTGTTCCCATATCACACAGCCATTGACTGAATACTTGGGTAAAGGTTGGACCGGATTTTTTATTGCTATTGGCAGGGCTTACACCATGATATTTACAGGGTTGCTGCTCAGCAGGTTCGAAGCCTTTACCTTTTTTGGTCACAATATGCAGGAACTGAGCACCTTTGCTGTTGCGCAGATTGCTTAACGTGGTAATCAAGGTGTCAAGATCATGGCCATCAATCGGGCCAATATAATTGAACCCCATTTCTTCAAATAACGTACCTGGCACCATCATGCCTTTGACGTGTTCTTCGGTACGTCTTGCGAACTCCCACGCAGGCGGAATTTTTTCCAGCATTTTCTTGCTGCTTTCGCGGGCAGAGCGATAAAAACGACCAGAAAGTAGTCGGGCTAAATAATTAGCCATGCCACCCACATTTTTGGATATCGACATTTCATTGTCATTGAGTACGACCAGCATGTCAGCATTCAGATCACCGGCATGAGCCAACGCCTCGTATGCCTGACCTGCTGTCAGTGCACCATCACCGATAATGGCCACAGAACGACTTGGTAAGCCGCTGGCCCGAGCGGCAATCGCCATGCCTAAAGCGGCGCTGATTGATGTACTGGAATGACCGACACCAAAGCTGTCATAGTCACTTTCACTGCGCTTGGGAAAACCGGAAAGTCCTCCGGGTTGACGCATGGTATGCAGTTGGTCTCGTCGTCCTGTCAGGATTTTATGAGCATAACTCTGGTGACCAACATCCCAGACCAAATGGTCTTCAGGGGTGTTAAACACATAGTGCAGAGCCAATGTTAGCTCGACAACCCCCAAATTTGACGAAATATGTCCACCCGTTTGCTGAATCTGATCAATTATTAATTCGCGGATTTCGATCGCTAATTGATCCAATTGTTTACGTTCTAATTGACGTAATTGGGCAGGGGAGTCGATTTGTGCAAGTAAACTTGTCATGTTAAATCAATGTGATTAAAAGGTTCGTTGCACGACAAACGTTGCCAGTGCCCGCAGAGCTAAACATTCATTTCCGAGATTATTCAATGCTGTCAATGCCTCTTTCACCAGCATCTGCGCCTTTTGCTGGGCGGCTTCAAGTCCCATTAAAGCGGGGTAGGTAGGTTTGTTTCGAGCAATATCTGCACCTTGTTGTTTCCCCAAGGTAACAGTATCCGCGATCACATCCAATACATCGTCCTGCACCTGAAATGCCAGGCCAATAGCTGCGGCATAATTGTTGAGATGTTTTAAATCCATCGAACTGTAATTTTTACCACAGTAAGCTCCCAGCAAAACACTGGCTTGGATCAAAGCGCCGGTTTTCAATAAATGCATGGCTTCCAGATCTGTTTGGTTAAGTTGTTTACCCACTGAAGCCAGATCGATGGCTTGGCCACCGGCCATTCCCATAACACCGGAAGCCTGTGCCAGGCATTTAACCATAGCGATTTGCTGATCTGCCGGCAAATCGTTTTCGGTCAGACATTCAAACGCCAGACTTTGCAATGCATCACCCACTAATAAAGCAGTTGCTTCATCATAGGCTTTATGGCAAGTGGGTTTACCTCGGCGCAAATCATCATCATCCATCATTGGCATATCATCATGAACCAGGGAATAGGCATGAATCATCTCAACGGCGCAGGCCGCTGAGTCCAGGGCATCAGTATTGGCATTAAATGCCTCACCTGTTGCATAAACCAACATGGCCCGCAAACGTTTCCCTCCGTTCAACGTTGCATAGTGCATGGCTTCAGATAACCGTGCAGCGGCTATAACGTTTTGATTGGGTAATCGTTGTTGCAAAGCCAGGCTGATGCGTTGCTGGTGCGAAGACATCCAGTCAGAAAGCGAAAACGTTTTTGTCACGATGCCTCGGAGTCTGGATCAAAATCCACTAAAGCAGACTGGCCGGATTGCTGTAATAACATTTGTACTTTTTGCTCGGCAGCTTGTAATGCTTCCTGACAATCACGGGTAAGTAATACGCCGCGTTCATAAAGTTTTAATGATTCTTCAAGGCTGATATCGCCTTTTTCCAAGCGTTCTACCAGTGATTCAAGCTCACTGACTGCCGCTTCATATTCAAGTTTTTTGCGTTTTGCCACCATATTGGCCTCTGTACAAATCTCGCGTTAACGACACATTATAAGTTAATCGAAGCTTACATGCCCGCTGGAATGTTTGCTAATTTCCCGTTAGTCTGTTGTGTTTTCCTTTTACACTGAACTATTCATGCCGAAAATCATCCGCGGCTTATACAATTTGCCCGATCCTGCACAAGGATGCGTGGCGACGATTGGTAACTTTGATGGTGTACATCTGGGGCACCAGGCTGTACTGACGCAATTGGCAATGAAAGCGGATATGCTTAATTTGCCCGCGGTGGTCATCACCTTTGAACCGCAACCGTTTGAATATTTTGTGCCGGAAAAAGCACCGGCCAGATTATCGCGGTTTCGTGAAAAGGTTGAGGCGCTACGAGCTTACTCAATCCAGAAACTTTGTGTGTTGCGGTTTAATCGTCAATTAGCTGAAATGCAGGCCGAAACCTTTATCCAGAAATTATTGGTTGAAGGCCTGAATGTTCGTTACCTGGTTGTTGGTGATGATTTTCGTTTTGGTAAAGATCGACAGGGTGACTTTGCCTTATTGCAACAAGTAGGGAAACAGCAGGGTTTTCAGGTTGTTAACATGCATACTTTCGCCATTGATGACATGCGAGTTAGTAGTACAAGAATTCGCGAAGCGTTGCAGGACGGTGACTTGGCAGTGGCTGAGAAGTTATTAGGTCGTCCTTACCGGATGAGTGGCAGAGTCGCGCATGGTGATAAACGTGGACGTAAAATGGGGTATCCGACAGCCAATATTCATTTGCATCGAGCAAAAGTACCGTTAAACGGTGTTTATGCGGTACAACTTTATGGCATTGATGAAGAGCCGGTAAATGGTGTGGCCAATATTGGTGTCAGACCCACTATTTCAGGTAGCGATAAGGCACTACTTGAAGTGCATCTTTTTGATTTTAAACGTGATATTTATGGTGAGCACGTACAGGTTTATTTTCTGAAAAAACTGCGTGAAGAACAGAAATTTGCCAGTTTGGAACAGCTGATTGAACAGATCCATATCGATTCTGCGCAGGCTAAAAGCTTTTTTCAGCCTAATTAAGATCCATCGTCTTCACCACTGGCAAATTTACCGGCGTCATAATCCCGAATCAGTTTTTCTGCTGCTTCGACATCGTCATTATTTACCAATACATGGGCGAAATCAGTAGCAGGTAAGTCGCCTACCGCGCCTTGCAGATAATGTCCTGCAACATGTGATTCTATGCCATGCGCATCCAGCAAGCCTGCAACAATATGGGCTTCTAGAATATTCGATCCGCGAAAGATTAACTTCATGGTTATTGCAGATGTACTGCTTCAAATCGAGCCATCACATTACCTTCCACATCAGCCAGCTCAAGATGTTGTCCTTCAATTTGCCAATAACGCACTTTTTCGAGCATAAAATGAACTTCCTGAGCCGTTTCCATACCTTGAGGGCACGCCATCATCGTGCTGGCAATACGACTGAATTTCAGCTTGTCTTCACGAAGTTGATAAGTCCCCATGATTCGATTACAGCCATCCGATCCCGATAGACGATTCTCTTCAGTGGCTAAAATAAGCGAGGGTTCACGCTGATCCTGATAAACGTCAACGGGCTCATCATTCAATCGGGTCAGTTTCCAGTATGTATTCAGCAAACTTTCATTGAAGCCTAATTGACCGCAGGTTTCTCCAGGCCATATATCATCGGCCTTTGTGACAATCAACGTTGGATGCAATATTCCAGTATCGCTGTTGGCTCTTGGTTCAAGGTAACCGGTTACTTCAACTAATATTGGTTGATTAGGCGCTTCAATATATTCCAGATACAGCGATTCAAGTGCTGCGTTATCCGCTTCCTGGGCGACAAACCAACGCTGACCGGTAAGGCATTCCTTAAAGACTCCGCTATCTGCCATATAGTTGTACATACCGTGAAACTGCATGTTCGGATAGACCGCGTAAAAGTCATTGTCCCGTTGAAGTTCATAATTCAAAGGGCTGTTAATCAAAACATACTCCTGATCCATAAGACGAATGTTGCCATCTTTTTCAATCTGGAAAGCTGTTTGCTGTGGATCGTCCGAAAGCAGCCTCAACTGATCCGAATTTTGCTGCCATTGCCCCAGTTGATAAAAGGTCGAATTTTCGCCTGAATCCTGATAATGCATTTGCAGATAATAGCTTTTATCTGCGAATAAATTGAGACGATAATCAATACCCGGGCAATCAGCACAGGGCAAAGTGCCGCTGTAGCTGGCCGGAAAATCGTCAATAATCACGTGACGTTCATCAGCTTCTTCAGTACTGCAAGCACTGAAAAACAAAATCAACAGCAGGGCCAGCCACTTTTTAAACATAGTAAACTCCAGATGCATTTGATCAGAGTTATCGGTGATATTCACCTGCACGCTCTGGTTGATATTCTATGGTTTCAATTCTGACTTGTAACATTCCACCCTGACCATCCTGCCAGTCAATTTCATCGCCTTCTTTCAATCCCAGCATGGCACTGCCGACCGGCGCTAAAATTGAGATGGTGTTACCAGAGTCATCCATATCTTTTGGATAGACCAATTTCAGCGTAAAAGTTACCCCGGTAGAGATAACTGAAAATTTTACCTGAGAATTCATTGTCACCACATTTGCCGGAATCTGTTCTGGAGCAACCAGCTCTGCACGCTCGAGTTCGGTTAACAATGCTGATTTGATATTTGTCGCAATGCCTGGTGTAGCCCGCAATAAATTGTCGATACGGCTGTAATCAAGTTCAGAAATAATAATGTCAGGTTGTGAATTCACAATAAACTCCATTAAACAAGTTTATTCACGCACAAAAGCTACCGGCATGTTTTGACGGCATCAGTTGAGATGAAGTTGGGGAAAATAATTGGTTATCTGGGCCTGTTGCTCTTGCAGAGTCACCACCGCTGTTGAAGTTGAACCATCAACAGCCCGTAACAGGCGAGCTTATGATGGCACAAATTTCAAGCTAATATAAGGTGCCAGCAAAAACAAAAAAATGGCTAATTTATAAACCATCATGCCTAGATAATGCAGTTGTGAAAATTGCTCTCGAGTCATGACGAACCAACGACTATGTAACCGGTAAATTCTGTCACTGCCTACAGCATAAAGCGTAAACCAGAATATCAATGCCAGATAGTTTAGAAATGTGGTCCAGCCGAGAACAAAAGTAACATTTTCCAGCGTCATTGCAGGTTCTCCTTAATTAGCAGAACTCTAGGGCTTGTTGATCTATTTATCGTTAATGATCAACAGACCTCAATCTACGCCGAGTTGTTACTGAATAAAAGTCCCCGGCTTTTAATGGTTGCCACGCAGTTTAGTGAACAGGCGTTTAATAGCCTTGCGTCCATAGCGACGTTTGAATTTAACTTTAAAATCATAAAGGTAAAACGGTAAACGGCAACGGAAGTTAAACGGCAATTTATACTTGGTATGTTGAAGATAATGTCCAACCAGTTTTTCCCGCCCTGACCAGTGTAGTTTGTTGCAAATCCGCGTGAGATCCGACAAACGCTCGGATAATGTCGCATTACGGTTGAAAAAACGCGCCCTGTTGATATCGATAAGCGTAAAGCCCAGTTTATCCCCGGCTTGTTTTTTTATCAGGATATTCCCGCCAGCCAAATCCCGGAAAAACACCCCACGCCCATGCAAATCCAACAGGAATTGACTGAGTTGCTCGTATAAATCGTCTTCTCTGACACCCTGGTAGTCGGTTGCACCTTCATTAAATGCCGTCAAAATATCCCTGGCGGAAAAGTCATGATCAACCATGTCGCACAGATAATAGTTTTCAGTCAGTGTTTTATCATCTGCCTGTTCAAAGTAGGCGATAGGCAGAGCTGTGGGAATTCCTCGGCGTAATAATTCGGCTGCGGCATTCCAGCTGCGTCTGGACTTACACGGTTTAAATTTATCAAGCAGCCGTTTATGTGCTGGCATACGTAATGGTTTTTTTGCGACAACGGTTTGATCCAGCAGATTATCGATACGCCAGATAATATTTCGGGCTTTGCGTAAGGTATTTGCTTCGGTTGCTTTGGGAAGATAGGCCGGGTGTAGCTTCAGTTTCAGCTCTTCTGCCTGTGAAGCATTTTCAGCAATCAGTACACCTTTCCAGCCATCCTGCTCAAATCCGTACAAATTTTTACCAGGGGCATGACGATATAATGATATGCGTTCCCGGGCCTTAGGACTTGCTTTTAACTGAATTTTTGTATCAGATGACCAGCAGAGGAATACGGGAGTTTCGGTGACAAACTCGGGTTTTTCACTGACAGTCGTTCCATCACGGGAAATAATCTCAACATCCTCCAGTTGTGCAGGAGCATATAAGGCATGCATTGGCATTGCCTGACCGTTTGCGGTCCATAACACATGGATTAATTTATCGTTGTTTCGAAATGCATGAACTTCAATGGCTTCGGCCGTCGCTAATGGCCCTTCATACAAACTGCCAGGGATCAATCGAATAAAATTCTGCATCGCATAAAATGACGGACGCAGACGGAAATCCTCGCGTTTTCCCAGTACTGAGCGGTAATGCGTAATGCGTTCCAGCTCAGGGTAAACCTCATAACCGTCATCAATCAGTCCTTCTCGATGACAAATGAATGGTCCCCAATAAGCCTGCTGCATCGCACCGGAAGCAGCGAGTAAAGTGAGGTAACGACTTAAATAATCTGCTTGCTTTTCTTCGCCGTTAACCAATACCCGCCGAATCCTTGGCAAAGTCCAGAAAGCTGCTGGCGATATAAATTCGTTTACCCCAAAATCATTGCTAATCTTTTTCAGAATCCGTGCTTTTTTGACCAGATTCACTTTCAAACGCATGGCGAGCTTAGTACCAAAAATACGATGGTCAAAGCGTTCCGGTTCGGTCACCCGCTCACTGAACAGATTATTGGTGTGGATATCGGGTAATTGATTATCACGACGTAAGCGGGTTAATACAGCAATGTTATGCAACGGTTCAAAATCAGAAATATTCGGTCCGGCAATTTTGATATGACGGGATTTTATTTCTTCATAGGCAATCCGCCAGGCATTAAAAAAACTTTCGGTGTCATAACCCGCCCAGCGACGACGGTTACTGGTTGAGCCCACTTCAATCGCTGTGACTCGTGACCCAAACCGGCTGGCGGCGGTTTGCACAAATTCACGCCAGCGCAGTTGTGCGCTGCCGGTTTTCATTTGTTGCGCTTCAGTAAAGGGTTGAACCAGATGTAATAGCACTTTGATATCGGTCGCCAGTAACCGTTCCAGTAACCGTGTTACCGGGCCACCTTCATCACCATATGTGTAATCGAGGCGGACCTGTTTAATCTGCAGCTCAGCAAGTTGCTGCAGAATATAATCATCGACAGCGGGATCCTCGGAGGTGGTGACGCCCACACCAACAAAATCGTTCGGGACGATATGTTGGGCTTCTGGTAAATGTCCATCAGGCAACGCCAGCCGGCCAGCAAATACGTAACGTAATGCATGACCCAATGAATTTGAATCCATTAATGGGCCGTTTTCAATTTTGTTTTGCGATGGGTCTGACGAGCTCATAAAAAATCCGAAAAGTTATGCCCTGCATTGGGCTTTTTAAAGCAGAAATACATCATGCTTGGGTTTGTGTCATAGCTACCACTGCTGGAAGCTTATTTTGTCCAAGTGGGCGTGAGGTGTTGGTATTCTACATAAGTCATTTCTAACGCAGTAGGGCGGATATACCCCGAATCCTGCTGGAAACTATCTCCTGAAATAAGGCTGACTTGAAGAGTTTAATGCGTCAAGCTACTGGAAAAGACATTTAACACCACTACGCCGCCTAAAATCATTGAAATGCCAATGATGGCAGGGGTGTCCAGCTTCTGACTAAACACAATCCAACCTATTAAAGCGATTAATACCACTCCGATACCTGCCCAGATCGCGTAGGCGATACCGACAGGAATGACTTTTAATGATAAAGCTAAAAAGTAAAAAGCGACGATGTAACCTACGATAACAGCTACAGATGGCCAGAATCGGGTAAACCCTTCAGAAGCTTTGAGAAAGCTGGTTCCGAAGACCTCGGCAATAATAGCAATACTTAGTAATAACCATTTAGACATATCATGGGACTCAATTGTAGGTGAGGAACAGGCTGATAGCCAACAGACTACCCAGCAATGCAACAATTAAACTAACAATGACGCCCCATTGCGTCCGATACCCTTCGGGAAATTCAGATTCCCCAAGTGTTTTTAACACACGCTGAAATTGTCTGGCAGCATACACGGTGGTCACACTGCCAAGTAGAATAAACGCCAGGCCGATGACAAAGGTCATGGTGGTGTTCAAGTGTTCCTGACCATTTGCTAATACTTCAATCAATAAACCTGAACGTTCAATCAAAAAACCGAACATGATAAACGTCAATCCAGTGCGATTCCAGGCGAGTAATGTGCGCTCTGCAGCGAATAAAACCCGCGGATCCTGAAGATAGGACATTGATTAAACCGCCTTTACTTTGCGTTTTCTCAACCAGTTTTTAAGCTTGGCGCTTAATTTGTGAAAAAAACGATGTTTGTTGCCAGCGGCTTCGCTGGTCAGAAAGTTTATCTGGATAGAGCGGCGTGTACCTTCAAAACTAGGATAGCCATGCCAGCAGTTATCAGTCACTTTAAACGCGACTAATGAGCCAGGACCGGGAATAATTTCATCGACATAATCTTCCATATCCTGTGCATTATTTAAAATTCGTAAGCGTCCCGTGGCAGCATCCCAGCTTTCATTCAGATAAATTAAAATGGTGACCAGCTTGGTTTTGGAGTCTGTGTGAATGCGCCCGTCTTTTTGTCGTGAATAGCCTCTTAAGGTCATCATCATCGGTAGATCCATCACTTTGACATCAAACTTTTCACAAATAACTTGTCTGAATTCTGGACTGTCGATGGAGTCAAGGAACGCTTTGAAATCAGGATTTACTGACACATCATCAACGTTGAAACTGCCCCCGTCACCGATGTCAGGGAAATCACCAATCACACGCTCCAGCACATCCTGACGGATCGATCGCTCCACCTTGAAAAAAGGGAAAGGTACGGTGTTAACTGTTGCAGCTTTTAAGGCCTGCATATCCAGTACTGAATTCATAGGATTTCTCATTAATGCATGTAAAGGTAATTACTACATATGATAGTACAAAATAGCCTTACAATCTGGTTACTGAAGTGGAATACATCCGTTATTTTATTCACTAGCAATGGTAATAGTGAATCAAGATAATTGCGACGCAATTGAATCGATGAATAAATTAATGATTCTGTTTTGCAGCAACCTAGTAGAAGTTGATATGGTCACTCAATAAACGCTAATCAGGAGATATCCATGTCAAAGTGGCAAGAAGGTCGGGTGGTAGAAAATAAACAATGGACCTCCACTCTACATTCTCTGAGGGTTGAGGCCCCCCTGGCATCATTTGAAGCCGGACAATTTACCCGACTGGCACTGGACATTGACGGTGAAGAGGTCAGTCGACCATTTTCGCTGGTGAATGCACCTGGCGAACAACCGCTGGATTTTTATTTTATTGAAGTCCCAGGCGGAATATTCTCAACAAAGCTGGCAAAGCTTAATCCTGGAGATAGCATCAAGGTTGCTACCAAGGCCACAGGGTTATTAACCCTTAAACAACTGCCGCCAGCCAAAAAGTTATTTTTACTGGCGACCGGTACCGGCATTGGTCCTTTTTTATCCATTATTAAAACACCCGAGGTGTGGCAACAATTTGAACGGATAACGCTGGTCCATGCTGTGCGCTATATGGAAGAGTTGACCTATCAACAACTGATCCGCAACATCGCCGAAAAGCATACCCATCAATTCAGTTATATTCCAATGGTCAGTCGAGAGGCATGTGACTACGCTATTCCGGGGCGGATTCCTGCAGCGATAATGGACTCCAAACTTGAGTTACGTGCTGGCGGACGTATCGATGATGAGAGTCATGTCATGCTTTGTGGGAACCCGGATATGGTGCAGGATACGATGAATGTGTTGTTAAAACGCGGGCTCACAAAGCATAGCCGACGCGAACCAGGTCATATCAGCATAGAAAAGTATTGGTAGTAAAATGAAGTGGTTGTGAGATTCAATTGCTCCAGAATAAACGTTAGTTGAACCAAATATTCTTCAACCAGTCACTAGTGGCATAGCAATTGCCTTTCATTTAAAAATGCTGGCTTTGCAGCAGAATCATCATATTGCATTGCAAATTGCACTAAAAAGTCACATTGTTAACAGACAAGGTTTTATAACGGATCACCCGACAATTTTGTTGCTCGGTCCAAAACAGGGGAGGGCTCATGTCAGATGTCTGGCAAGACACCATCACCACAGCTGAAACAATCCGCCGCGAACTCCATGCTCATCCGGAAATGGGCTGGCAGGAACATCGCACCGCTGAGCGTGTACGTGAAATTCTCAGCTCACTGAATATTAGCTGGCGTAGCTGTGCAGGCACTGGCACGGTCGGTGTACTGAATCCTAATGGAACGGCTGGGCCGCACATTGCCTTGCGCGGTGATATGGATGCATTACCTATTCACGAAGCCACTTTAAAAGCCTGGAGCTCAATGAATGAGGGGTGTATGCATGCCTGTGGTCATGATGGTCACACTGCAACCTTATTAGCGACAGCAAAATGGCTTAAGTATCACGAAGCGCAACTGAATGGACCGGTCAGCCTGATTTTTCAGCCCGCCGAAGAGGGGGGACATGGTGCCAGAGAAATGATCAACGATGGCGCGCTTGAGGGGGTTGACGAAATTTATGGCTGGCACAACTGGCCGGCTATTTCATTTGGTCAAATGCTTTGTCCCGATAGTTTGGTGATGTGTGGAAATGGCACATTTAAAATCACGCTGCACGGGCAAGGCGGCCATGCCAGCCAGCCGGAACTGTGCCGTGACCCAGTGTTAGCGGCCAGTGCGATTACCCTTAACCTGCAACAGATTATCAGTCGTCGGCTAGCGCCTCAGCAGGCTGCGGTGATCAGTGTCACTTCAATCGAAGCGTCAAGTGCGCCTACCGTGATTCCGCAAAATGCTGTTCTCGGCGGCAGCATCCGGGTCCCAGACAGAAAAACCCGTGATGAAATCTATCGGCTTATCACTGAGATCAGCCAGCAAACTGCCGCGAGTTATGGTGTGGTGGCTGAAGTGGAAAATTTTCCCCGCTATGACGCAACCATTAATCATTCGGTACAGGCTACAAACATGCGGCGGTTATGGCAGGACATTAACGGTGCTGATTCACTGGATTTTGTTACGTCGACACCGATTATGGCCTCCGAAGATTTCAGTTATTACCTGCAGCATATTCCCGGCGCATTTGCGTTGATTGGCAGTGATGATGGCCCCGATCACCAGGTGCCATGTCACAGCCCTTATTACGACTTTAACGATCGCCTGATACCGGCGGTCACACGATTGTTTTCGCGCCTGGTCGGAGTTGGCGTACCTGTTCCGGAGGAACTGCCCTAAATCGTCCCAGTGACGTGTTCAAGAGGAGATTTAAATGAGTATTTTTGAAGAAAGAGAGTCTGCGATCCGCGCTTATTGCCGAGTATATCCAGTGGTATTCGATAAAGCGGTTAATGCCCGTCAGACTGATGAAAGCGGCAAGGAATATATTGATTTTTTTGCGGGTGCCGGCGTGTTGAATTTTGGTCATAACAACCAGCGTATGACCAAAGCGGTAGTCGATTACATTCAATCAAATGGCGTGACGCACAGCCTTGATATGCACACCACTGCTAAACGACAGTTTATGCAGCACTTCACCGATACCATTCTGAAACCTCGCAATATGCCGCATAAAATGCAATTTATGGGGCCTACCGGAACCAATGCGGTGGAAGCCGCAATGAAACTGGCAAGAAGAGTTACCGGTCGTCAGGATGTCGTGGCTTTCAGTCATGGCTTTCATGGCATGACACTGGGGGCACTGAGCGCCACGGCGAATCAGTACTTCCGTAATGCAGCCGGTGTGCCGCTCAACCATGTGAAACATTTTGCCTTTGGCTGTGAAGAGGTTTGTCCGGGCTGTGAACTGGGTTGTGGAATGCAAAGTATTGATCAGTTAACAGCAATCTATAAAGACAGCTCCAGCGGTATTGCTCCGCCCGCAGCATTTTTGCTTGAAACGATACAGGCAGAAGGCGGTGTGAAGGTAGCATCAAAAGAATGGTTGCAGGCCCTGGCAAAATTGGCCAAAGAAGTCGGGGCATTATTAATCGTCGACGATATTCAGGTGGGCGTTGGCCGAACCGGTTCGTTTTTCAGTTTTGATGATCTGGGTATTGACCCTGACATTATTTGCCTGGCCAAAGGTATTGGTGGCATGGGCACACCGATGGCGATGAATTTGGTGAAGCCGGAACTTGATGAACACTGGTCGCCCGGTGAACATACTGGCACTTTCAGAGGCCAGGATATTTCCTTTGTCGCTGGTGATCAGGCACTGACTTATTTTGACAATGATGAGTTGATGAAAGAAGTCAAAACCAACGGCCAGCAAATGGCTGAAGCACTGGCACCATTGACGCAGCGGTATCCGGAAGTGAATGTGACTGGTAAAGGCATGATTCTGGGATTGGACGTCGGCAATGGAGATAGAGCCAAAGCGATTGTGAATCAGTGTTTTGATGCCGGGTTACTGATTGCCAGCTGTGGTACCGGTGGCCGTGTTGTCAAATTGATCCCCCCATTAACCACGCCCCAATCTGACTTAAAGACGGGACTGGATATTCTGGTTGAAGTAACAGACAGAGTCATGCAAATGGAGGAAGCCGCATGAGACAGCGTGATGATATGACTTTTCCGTTTGAAGAATACGAGCGACGACTACGCGAGTTAAGAGAACGTATTGCCGAACGGCATATGGATGCTGTGGTCATTTCCGATCCTGAAAATATTATGTATCTGACGGATTATCAGACGACTGGCTATTCATTTTTTCAGGCGTTGGTAGTGCCGTTGGAAGATGAACCGTTCATGATTACCCGTAAACTGGAAGAATCTAATGTAATCCATCGGACCTGGGTAGAGATTACCCGGCCGTATCCTGATACTGGCGATGCCATTCAGATGCTGGTCGATGCACTGCGTGAGTTTGGACTGGATAAAAAACGCATTGGATATGAACGTAACAGCTACTTTTTCCCTGCCTATCATCAGGACTGCATTCATACCACTTTGACCGATGGCAAACTACTGGATTGCTTTGGCATCGTAGAGGAAGGGCGGGTATGCAAATCAGCTATGGAAATTGCCTTGATGCAGAATGCTGCCAGAGCCACTGAAGCAGGTATGCAAGCCGGTATTGACGCTGTGCAGGAAGGCGTTACTGAAAATGAAATTGGTGCGGCAATCAGCGCAGCAATGTTTAGAGCAGGAGGTGAACCACCTGCGGTGATGCCGTATGTGACTTCCGGACCACGCACCATGATTGGTCATGCCACTTGGGAAGGCCGTATTGTTCAACCAAATGAACATGTTTTTCTTGAGGTGGGGGGCTGTTATCGCCGGTATCACACCGCAATGATGCGCACAATTGTTCTGGGTGCATTAAGCCCATCAATGTATAAAGCCCAGGAAATTATGAAAATGGCGCTGGACGCAGTACATAAGAATTTTCAGCCAGGCATGACCGTATCCGATGCCGACAATATGATTCGTAATATCATTACTAAAAATGATATTGGTGCACGGCTGGTGACCCGGTCGGGTTATTCAATTGGTATCGCCTTTCCACCCAGCTGGGATGAAGGGTATATCGTTAGTCTCAAACAAGGTGAATCTGCTGTGCTGAAACCTGGCATGACGTTTCACATTATCCCGTGGATGTGGGGCATCGATGGGGATAAAACCTGCGGTATCTCTGACACCATTCATATTACCGAAGATGGCTGCGAGTCCTTTTTCACCATGGATCGGGATTTTGTGGTGAAAGCCGATCAGGGCAAACAAAAGCTCATCTCGGTTGATAAAAGCCCAAAAAGCGAAGCGAAAGCTGACAAACAAATTGAGCGTTCTCAGAAATCCGCTAGCTAATTAAAGAGGTTCACATGCTAACAGCAACAAATCCGTATAGCGGAAAAAAAATCGATAGTTTCCCCTGTCTCACTAAACATGAAATGTATGCCCGAATCGGTGAGGCCAGCGCAGCTTTTGCTGACTGGAGTGATCGAAGTTTTGAAGAGCGTGGAGAGGTTTTACGTTCAGTCGCCAGACAGTTACGCGCAGAAAAACATGATCTGGCACAACTGATGGCTTTGGAAATGGGTAAGCCAATAAGAGAAGGGGTACCAGAGGTTGAAAAAGCAGCCTTTTGTGCAGAATTCTATGCCGATAATGCCGAAAAGTTTCTGGCCAGAGACACTATCGAATCGGATGCATCACTTAGTTATGTCTGTTATCAACCTTTGGGCACATTGCTGGGCATTCTGCCCTGGAATGCACCATTATGGCTGGCATTCCGCTATCTGGCCCCCGCGCTGATGGCAGGCAATACTTGTGTGATGAAACACGATCCCCATGTGCCGCAAACGGCCCAGGCAATCGCAAATGCCTTTGTTAAAGCTGGCGCACCGGAAAATATTATGGTGAATTTGCCCCTGGAAACCCCAGAAGTAGAATTAGCGATTCGTGATCCACGCATAATGGCTGTTTCGTTTACCGGTTCTGGTGGTGCAGGCCGGAAAGTAGCCGAAATTGCAGGCAGTGAAATCAAACCCTGTGTACTGGAACTGGGTGGCTCGGATCCCAGTATTATTCTTGCCGATGCGGATCTGGAAACGGCCGCGGATGTGGTTACACTGTCGCGAATCATTAATGCAGGACAGTCCTGTATTGCCGCAAAACGAATTATTGTCGAGGCTGAAATCTACGACCATTTTGTCGAACTATTATTAAATCGACTCAAAAAATTGCAAATGGGCGATCCATTACAACCTAGTACCGATATCGGGCCGATTGCTCGCAAGGATTTACAACTGAATCTGCATCGTCAGGTGGAAGATACCGTTGCGGCAGGTGCGAAATGTTTATTAGGAGGCGAATTACCGGATACCGATGGTTTTTTCTACCCGGTCACCTTGCTGACCGAAGTGACTCCCACAATGTGTGCGTTTCGTGAGGAAACCTTTGGGCCAATTATGGCGGTGATTAAAGCAGAAGATCACGAACACGCACTGGAAATGGCCAATGACACGGAATACGGTTTAGGTGCCAGCATCTGGACTAAAAATGCCGAATTGGCTTCGCATCTGGCCATGCAGCTTCAATCTGGTCAGGTTGCAATAAACGGCATTGTGAAAACCGATCCTCGATTACCAAGCGGTGGAATCAAGGGATCCGGTTTTGGTCGAGAGCTCGGGCCACACGGAATCCATGAGTTTGTGAACGCCAAACAGGTGTGGATTAAGTAATTTCAATCAGGTTTAGAGGGTGAGATCATAATGATCTCACCCAATTTAAATCAATATTTTGTGATTTCAGTAGCTAGTTTTTCAGCTAATTTATCCAAGTTGCTACCCAATGCCCGCACTAAAGCCGGATAACCATCTGCTGCCAGAGTTGTTTCAATATGAAAGGGTGAGATGACAATCAATTCACCTGTGTGATCGCGCAAACGCCATTGTCCGCTGGTCACCGCTTTGCCAGTAAAGTGCCCATGAAACTGCTCAATATCCAACTGTAAATTCCACGCCGTTTGTTTTAATCCCCGACTATCTGACAGCACCAGCAACTCTGGGAGTTGTTTGCTCAATCGGCTACGCAATCCACGGCGAATTTGTTGGCCCAGGTTTTCTGCCCAAAGATGCTCATTGGCTTGATGCAGAGTAATGTCATCCATTTGCAATGCAATGCGTTCGCTGTCAAGAAATTCAGCCAGGCTAATAGAGCCTATTACAAGGACTTGTGCCTCAGGTGTTGAAGCCTGCTCAGAGGATTGAAAGGTTTCTGGCAGGGTATATCGTTGTGTATTAACTGCTTGATTGGCACAAGCCATTAAACTCATTACCAGCAATAAGCTAAAAAACAATTTATTGATTGTTATCAACATAAATAATCCCGATTATTTTGGCGCTCGTGGTAGTGGGTCGTCGCTGTCACGACGATCAAAAATTAGTGCATTGGGTTGTTCGCCCAAAGTCCGTGCGATGGGCTGAAGATCACGCAGCAGTTTTTCCAACCGTTGCAAGGTGCCTGTCATCTCTTGATAAGCGGAGGAATCAGGCGAAAGCCCCTGCAAAGTGGCTCGAATTTCTGTAAGTGTCTGATTAATATTTTCAGGGATCTGTTGCGTTTCAGAAGCATTGACCAAGGTTTGAATGCTGGCGGTTAACTCTCTGATTTCGTTCAGCATGGTTTCGGAGCTTTCCAGATTACGATCCATGCCGGTTAGAATCGGTTCAACTTCCAGTTGATTGAGTTTATCCAGCAAATTCGACACTTTCAGTTCGATTTGCGCCAAGCCTGTTGAACTGGTTGGCAGAACCTGATGCCCTTCAAACGTTCTGGCAACAAACTCATAGGTATCATCACGCTGGAAGTTAAGATCAACGAATAATGATCCGGTCAACAGATTACCTGACTTGAGTGTGGCTCTTAATCCGGCATTCAACATGCGATCGAAGCGGGCTGCCCAGTCTTTGATATCAACTTTTTCACTACCGCCTAAGCGTTGAGGTTCCAGACGGATTAACACCGGAATAGCAAAGCCGCTCTGCGCATTGCGTTCGGGTGAGGTGAATTTCCACGGTACACTCGAAACGGTACCAATACGAATGCCACGAAATTCAACCGGCGCCCCTTTGGAAAGGCCGCGGACGGTATCTTCGATTAACAGTACATATTCAAGGTATTGAGTATAAGCTTCCTGACGTGCACTCTCCTCATCACTGTATAGGGTAAAAATACTATCGGGCGGGGCAGGAGAACCAACAGGTAAATCCTCAAGGACTCCAAATGTCACGCCACCACCTAATAATGCTTCCAGCGAGGCAATATTGATTTTGAAACCTTCGGAATCCAGTTTTAAATCCACGCCACTGGCAGACCAGAAACGGGTTCCTTCGGTGACCAGAACATCGTAAGGGCTTTCAATAAATAACTGGTGGCGCATTTCACGCTTTTCGCTATCAAACTCAGCGCTTTCAACCCTGCCCACATTAAACCCCTGATAAGTCACGGGGTCACCTACTCGTAGTGAGTTGCCCAGCTGACTGATCAGATTAATGCGTAAACCTTGCACACCGAGAGTTGAAATAGGCGGTTGTTCAAGCACCTCAAATTCACGTTGTTCGATCTTACTTTCACCGGGTTGTAATTGAATATAGGCACCGGATAGTACTGTATTAAGGCCACTGATCCCTTCTCGACCTATACGCGGTTTTACGACCCAGAAGCGGGAGTCATCGACCAGCATCGGTTCGGCCTCTGGATTAATACGCGCAATGATTAATGTATGGGTTAAATCATCTGATAGACGCACCTGTTCAACCTGACCAATATCCACATTGCGCGTTTTGATCATGGTTTTGCCAGCTTCTATCCCCTCTGCATTTGACATCGTTAAGGTAATTCTGGGCCCTATACGACTGTAGTTGTCATATATCAGCCATAAACCAATCATGACTGCGACAATCGGCACAATCCAGATGGGGGAAAGACGAGACTGTCTGCCTGATTTTGCTCGATGCTGGTCAGTCAGATTGTCTTCATTAGAGACAGGGGAATCACTCATTCACGGTTTCCTTGGAGTGCTGTTTTTTTGCTTGTAGTAGGTGTATCCCATATCAGGCGTGGATCAAATGTCATCGCTGCTAACATGGTTAAAATAACGACAGCGCCAAATGCTAGTGCTGCCGGACCTGGGGTTATCGACATTAAGTTTCCTGCCCGAATCAATGCCACCAGTATAGCGACTACAAATAAATCTACCATGGACCAGCGACCAATAAATTCGGTAATACGATATAAATTGGTTCGGCTATTAGCGCTGAGTTGACTACTTTTACGTACCACAAATGACAGCCAGATCAACGCCAGCATCTTGCCGACAGGAACCAGAATACTGGCAAAAAAGATTACTGCTGCAATTGGCCAGGAGCCTTTTTGCCACAAATCAATGATGCCACCAATAATGGTTGCCGGCTGGGTCTGGCCCAGCACAGTCGTTGTCATAATAGGATAGGCATTTGCTGGAATGTACATCACTATTGCTGCCGCCAAAAGCGCCCAGGTACGTTGCAGGCTATGTGGTAAACGGAGATGCAGCGGTTCGCCACAGCGGCGGCAATGTCCATGACCGGACTCGGACAGTTCGTTTATCAAACCACAGGTTGAGCAACCTGCCAAACCTTGTGAAGCTGCCGTTTCGCCTGTGCGAATACCTTTTGGGGCCTGCGGTTCACCCGCAAGTGAAAACCACATCCAGTCGGCATCAATAGAGCGCGTGGTCATTAACAGTAAAATTGCAAAGGCACAAAATGCCCAGAATGAGGCACCTAATTCAATCTGTGCCATCCCAGCGATTTTTATCAAACTGACTAGGGCGGCAATGATAAATACATCCGCCATCATCCAGGGATGCATATGTGCTAGTGAACGGGCAATACCACGACTAAATGGAAATGGATCTCCCCGGAGCAAACCAAATTGCAACCAAATCACCCCTGATAGGTAAACTGCCGGCAATACAATGATCGTTAGTGCCACAATGAGTGCGACCAGGGGTTGATGGAAACCAATCATACTGGTGGCGGTTTGAGTAAGCTCAATATTGTTGCTTATGCCTCTGGCTTCAAAACTCACAAAAGGAAACGAGATTGCCAGAATCAATGCAATTAATGCACTGATTGCATAAGCCATACTGCGTTGAGCTGGTCGAAAATGTCGACGTACCAATATATGTTCGCAACGAGGGCAGGTGGCATGCTCACCAGGACGTAATGCAGGTAACACCACCACCCAATCACACTCATGACAGGCACGCATTCTTCTTAATGAAACACGGCTTTCCGGTGAATAGGGAGCAATATCATCAGGCATGTTTTCGACAGTTGCGGGTTGTTTCAATTCGTTTTTCCGTGACGTCGGCCAAGAAATGTAAGCAGAGAACTGGCATTATACGCGTTGGCAATAGATATGTTGGGCATCAGTAGAGAGAGGTTAATTCCAATTCTATTGGTATGACACGGAATTGAAAATGATGTTCATTTATTGCCAAACCAGGGCTTGTTGATCTTTTATCTTCGCCGGTTAAGAGCTGAAAAGACGTCAACTAAAGCAGTATGACAGCTGTTTGTGATACATCCATGTATCTCACCTCAGGCTCTGGAGTAAAACAAAAACTGAAAGGGATGTTGGTTGATCATCCACTTATTATTAAATGTTATGGAGAAAACTAAGTGAGAGATATCCTGTTTTTCGATTCAATGCTAACGCCTAAAATCATTACTCTGGTTTACTGGTTGTTATTAGGCGCCGCGCTGGTTTCTGGTTTAGGTATGATGTTTACGGGTGGTTTTGGCAGTTTTCTTATGGGAATCTTTACCATGCTGGCGGGAGCTGTTGGTGCGCGCATCTGGTGTGAGCTGCTGATCGTATTATTCAAAATTAATGAAAATATGAAAAAACTAGCCGATCAATAATCTCCACAAAAAAGGGCTCTAATCGAGCCCTTAAATTGCTGCAAAGATGCTGTCGAAGCGTCAGACTTTTTTCACAAACTGCGATTTAAGTTTCATCGCACCGATGCCATCAATCTTGCAATCAATATCGTGATCGCCGTCGACCAGACGGATGTTTTTGACCTTGGTGCCGACTTTTACCACCAGCGAAGAACCTTTCACTTTCAGATCCTTGATGACAGTCACGCTATCGCCATCCTGTAACACATTGCCATTGGCATCCAGGATCTCATCTGATGTTTCGACCTTGTCAGTTGCCGTATCTGCTGACCATTCATAAGAGCATTCCGGACAAATCAGAATATGATCATCTTGATAGACATATTCTGAATCACACTTCGGACAATTAGGTAAATCGCTCATTTCAAACCTCAGGCTACGTTGGCATAGCGCGCTATAGTACGCCAGCAGACAGTTTTTTGCTGATAAATGAACTGTAAAACCTTCACACCATTTTCTAAGCAAATGATGTCAGGTCATTGCCTCACAATGTTAGTTACCTCGCTGGTAGGCCTGTTCCAACTGCGAGATATCCAGTTTGTTCATGGTCAGTAATGCCGACATGACGGCCGGAGCACCCAGCTTATCCTGCAGCATTTTATCCAGCATAGCGGGCACAATCTGCCAGCAGACACCAAACTGATCCTGAACCCAGCCACATTGTAAGGTTCTGCCGCCATTTACCAGCAGTTTTTCCCAAAGTTGGTCTATTTCGGTTTGTGAATCACAATTGACCAATAATGATATTGAATGGTTAAACGGTGCTTCAGTGCCGCCATTGAGAGCGATCAGTTGCTGGCCACAGAGTTCAAACGTGATAGAAAGCACTGAACCATCAGGGCCGGGGCCTGCACTGTTGTAATAGAGCCGGTCAATTTCGCGACCACCAAAGACTGACAGATAAAAATTCACCGCCTGTTCGGCGTTTCGGTTAAACCACAGACAGGTTTGCAGTTTTTGCGTCATGGTGATGAACCTCCTTTACCGCCACTGCTATTCTGTTCAGTCTGCAATTCACGCACCGGGCGAATTTCAATACTGCCATAACGTGCTGGTGGAATATTGCCCGCCAGTTGAATAGCTTCGTTAATATCGCGCGCTTCCAATAGATAAAACCCGGCAAGTTGTTCTTTGGTTTCGGCAAAAGGTCCATCGGTCACCGTCACTTTTCCATTACGTACACGAACAGTGGTGGCCGTCTCGACCGACTGCAACGCTGAACCATCCAGCATATGACCAGTACTTTGCAGTTTTTCACCACAAGCCATACATTCCTGATTCAGACTGTCCCATTCCTGCTGAGACATTTGATTCATGATCTGTTCCTGGTAATACACCAAAGCCAGATATTTCATTTCAATCCTCCTCACCTTGTAAGCATTGACCACAATTAATCATCCACGGCGTGCCAAACCGATCCACCAGCATGCCAAATCGCCTGGCCCAGAATGTTGGCTCAAAGGGCATATGTACCATGCCGCCTTCGGCCAGTTGATTAAAGGTGATTTCAGCTTGCGGCTCGTCTTCAAAAGCAATCTGTACATGAAAACCTTGTGGTTTTTCAAACATGCCGGGTGGGCAATCTGATCCCATTAACATCCAATTGCCGACTTGGAGAGAGACATGCATAACCTTGTCAGCGAACTCGGCAGGCATGTCATCTGCCATCGGTGATTCGCCTCCGGTCATCATCATGACAATATCGCCACCTAACACCTCTGCATAAAACGCAAAAGCTTCACGGCAGTTGCCATCAAACAACAGATAAGAACTAGTAGAAAGTGGTTGTTTACGGATTTTTTGATCAAGCTCGATATGTTTTTGCAAACCCGGCCCATCAGCAAAATCACTCATTTCATAGAGTTGTCTGACTTCCAGTTCAACGTTGCCATCAGCATCTTCCACTGGCCAGCGTGTGGCCCAATCCAGAGCTTCCTGTATGGAGTTGACCTCAATAATAGTGTAACCGGCGAGTAATTCTTTGGTTTCAGTAAACGGGCCGTCAGTAATTAATGGCTTACCCTGCTGAAATTTAATGCGTGCTCCGTCACGGGTCGGTTTCAAGCCTTCCCCGGCTCTTAATATTCCAACCTTAGCCATTTGCATGTTGTAGTCGCCCATGGCCGATAATAATTGTTCACTGGGCATCACTCCTTTTTCAGTATCGGCATCGGCTTTACGTAAAATCATAAATTTCATGGTGTGCTCCTTACCAGGCTGATTCTGGTGTGAGATGAAACAGAGCGGCGCCGGATGCCATATCAAAAGGTAATGAAAAATGTTCGTGAATAATCAACCATTGGCCGTTACGTTTTTGATAAACCTGAGTACCGCGAATCCAGCCAACCTGTTCTTCACCAGTTTTTTCATCCATGCCACCACATTGATTCAGAAAAGCACATACCGCCAGCTCACCATCCTGATTGATATCAAGCTGGCCAATTTCAAATTTAGTCATCGTGCACAATTCCAAACAGTGCTGCCAATGATCTTTGTATTTTCTGCGATTGGTAAACTGTAATTCGGCAATCGCATCAAACGCTCGCACGTCTTCCGCATAAAAAGCCATGATTTGTTCGAGATCCTGGCTGATAACCGCTTTTTTCCAGTTTTCCAGTTGTTGTTCAACTTCATTTTTTACGTTCATATATTTCTCCTTGTTATAAGACTCAGAATAGTGGTCTTATCAACTAGTCGAATAAGAAAACGTAAAATCGACAGTCAGAAAAAATACAGATTTCTTTTTTCAAGCCGATAACTTAGCTAATTGTAATGTCTCGGCAAAAAGTATTAATTCAGGTTATAGCAGGTTTTTTTACCCGGTTAAACTGGCTCTGCCAGAAGGATTACAGAACACGGATTTGTGAACCAATACCATAATATAAGCAGCGTAGGTGCTAGCATTTAACGGAGTCTATCAGGGAAGATAATTCGATAATTACTAAGACAATCTAAAGAAGGATTTCCTGTGAGGCTAAAGAGGTTGAATATAACTTCACAAAAGGCAATGACGCTAATCGAACTGATGTTGGTGATTGCTGTACTTGGGGTCATCGTGACTATCGCGATACCCAGTTACCAAAACTATATTGATAAAACGAATAATGCATTGGCTGTTTCGCAAATTGTCACCATCCAATCCGTTATTGAACGTTACTATCTGCAAAATCAGCGTTATCCCGACAAACTGGATGATATTGCTGGCAGTTTACCTGACAATGGAGTTGATCCATGGGGTAACAATTACATTTATTTAAATATTGCTGATGATTGGCCACAATCAAGAGGGCCCTCCAGAAAAGATCGCAATATCAATCCAATTAATACGCAATATGATATCTACAGTATGGGAAAAGATGGTCAAACCCAAAAACAGGTATCTCAAAAACCCAGTCTGGATGACATTATATTAGCGCGCGACGGACGGTTTATAGGTTTGGCGGCTGATTTTTAGGCTTAAGAAATCATTGATGATAAAAAAAATGCCCCATCAGCGTAATAAAGTTGCTCGAAGGATTCTGTTGTCTTTTGTAGTTGCATCATTAATACCGGTCTTAGTTCTGGGCGTATTGTCTTTTCATCAAGTCAGTCAGCAGCTATATCAACAATCCTATGATGTACTGCAAAAAAGCAGTAAAGATTATGGCTTGCGATTAATTGATCGACTGGTATTGGCTGAAAGTGCCTTACGATTATTGGCAAATCGGATTGAACGCTCCAATAGAGGTTTACGCGATCAAAATTTATTTCGTGATCAGAAAATACAAAAACAGTTTAACGATTTAGCAATCATTACAGGCACTGGCCAAAGAGCCTCTTTATTGGGTGATACCCGGATGGTGCCTTATCTCACTAAGGAAGAAATCGAAGCCGTTCGCTCTGGATTAACCCTTATTAAAGCGGTTGATAGTGATGAGCTTGGAATTAAACAAATTTGGATCGCGTTAAATTTCAATGAAAAGACACCCGATGCCGGGATTTTAATGGCTGAATTACACCCCGAAGCCTTATGGGAAGTCGATAATATGGGCATCAATCAGCTTTTAGTGATGACAGAAGTAGGTGAATCCTGGTTCAGCTCATTACCAAACCAGTTAGTACCAAACCAATTATTAACCGAGCTTCTCGACAAATACAGCGGTAGTTTTAATCAAAATATTGGAGACAATGTCTACCTGGGTGGCTTCTGGCAGGCACCAATAGGCAATATGTTCGCCTCTCCAGATCTGATTATTGTGCACGCCCAACCAAAGTCTATAGCACTTAGTGCAATTGACTATTTCACCAAAGTGTATCCACCGGTTATTTTGCTGACAGTATTAATAGTCGCGTTTCTCAGCACCAAATTGATCGCCAAATACCTCTCCCCACTCTCCGCTTTAAAAAAAGCAACTGAACGTATTGCAGATGGTCAGTTTGATTATCAGGTTGAAGTAGACAGCAAAGACGAATTTGAAGCTTTGGCGGATTCATTTAATGAAATGACTCGACGACTGCGAAGCCAGTTTGAAATTCAGTCCACCATGGCAGAAATCGACAGACAGATCCTTTCTGTACTTAATGCAGATGAAATAGTGGAAACGGCTTTAAATCGTTTGCCCGGAATATTGTTCAGCGACCTGATATCGATTGCCAAATTTGATGCCGAAAACCGATTGCTCGTAGCGGTCCACACTCGTCATGAAGATCAGCATTATGATCTGGAGGAACAGTCGATTGCCATTACCGACGAAGATTTAGCTGAATTGCAGCAAAGTCAGGGGAGTGTGCTGGAAATTAACGAAAATAGGCTTTTACCGGTTTACCTGAAGATTTTAAATCTGGCCGGGAACTGGTTTTATCTGGTGATACCGGTGGTGGTGAATGGCCAGGTTGCAGCCTCCATCAGTTTTGCTTATCAGCAACCTAAAGTCATCGGCAATGAACTAAAATCGATTGCCAGAAGTTTTGGGGATCGTATTGCGGTGGCCTTATCAAATGCTGCCTGGGAAGAGAAACTTTTTCAACAAGCGCATTTTGATGGATTAACCGGCTTACCTAATCGTTTGGTATTAAATGAGCGATTGCAACAGGAAATAGCTCGGGCAGATCGTGATTCGAAACAATTAGCGGTGTTTTTCCTGGATCTGGATCGGTTTAAAAATGTAAATGATTCTCTTGGACATTCGGCCGGTGATGAACTACTGGTAAAAGTCGCCAAGCATTTATCTAACAGTATCCGCACCACTGATTTAGTGGTTCGCATGAGTGGGGATGAGTTTGTTGTATTAATAACCGATATAGACAATCCTGACCTTATCAACATGATCGCCAATAAAGTATTAAAAGCAGTGGATACAACGTCAATCGTGGCAGGTCAGTCAGTGAAATCCACTGCGAGTATGGGCATTGCGATGTATCCTGCTGATGCTGTTACTCCTGAAGATCTTCTCAAGTATGCTGATTCAGCAATGTATTATGCGAAAAATGATGGCCGGGCAAATTTTCGCTTCTATTCTGCGGATATGACCGAGAAAGCGCTGGAAAATATCAAGCTTGAACATGACTTGCGGGAAGCAATAAGTAAAGGCGAAATTGTCGTTTATTACCAACCAAAATTTGATAGTGATAAAAATATCATTGGTGCTGAAGCATTAATCCGTTGGAAGCATTCTGAATTAGGCATGATTTCGCCTGCCAAATTTATTCCTATTGCTGAGCAATCCATGTTGATTGTTGAAATTGGACGATGGGTACTTGAACAAACCTGTGAATTGATTAAATCATTTACTAACCTTGGAATTGAGCCGGTACCTATTTCAGTGAATATTTCCGGCGTTGAGTTCGATCGTCCTGACATTGTCCCCAATGTGGCCGAAATCCTTAAGCGCACACGAGTTAACCCTGATTTTATCGAACTGGAGCTGACTGAAAACGTTGCGATAGGTAATCGTGAAGCCTGCATCGAAAGAATGCATCAATTGAAAGCATTGGGCCTGCGACTGGCAATGGATGATTTTGGAACCGGTTTTTCCTCATTGTCCTATTTGCAGGATTTGCCATTGGATGTACTGAAAATTGATCAGCATTTTATTCGTGAGCTGGAAACCGGTATCAATAGCCAGGCGATTGTAAGAGCCATACTCGCTTTGGCGGATGGTTTACATATGCAGGTAATTGCTGAAGGGGTGGAGACGGAGTCACAATTAACATTCCTGCAGGACCATCAATGTAAATTCTTTCAGGGCTTTTTATTCAGCAGGCCGATTCCGGCAGCTGAGCTGGTTAAATTACTGCTAGATAAATAACACAGGATTCTTTTCGGTCTAAGAAGTTTTTACTGATAATTCAGCAAGACGTCGCTGCAAAAAACGTTGCTCCGGGCCTTGCTGAGTTAAAGCAAGCGCTTGTTGATAGGCCATTCGGGCAGCAGCAAATTGCTGCAGGCGTCGACATAAATCAGCTTTAGCCGCATAGATTAAATGATAGTTGTTGAGTTCACCTTCGGCCAGTAATTGCTCAATGGTGTCTAACCCAGCTTCCGGGCCCTGCAGCATGGCGATTGCTACAGCTCGATTCAACCTGACGACTGGGGAATCGGCATATTGCATAAGTGCATCATACAAACCCACAATCTGTAGCCAATCAGTCTGCTCGAAAGAGGGTGCCTCGGCATGCACTGCAGCAATAGCGGCTTGCAGGGTAAAAGGTCCAAAGCGTTGCGTTCGTAATGTCTGAATGACCAGTTTACAGCCCTCCCCAATTTGCTGTTGATCCCACAGCCTGCGGTCTTGTTCATCCAGGGTAATCAGATCGCCATTTGCATCCAACCGGGCAGAGCGCCTCGAATCCTGTAACAGCATTAATGCCAATAAACCGTCTACTTCCGGTTCAGGTAATAATTGGGCTAATAATCTGCCAAGACGAATCGCCTCACTGGCCAAATCATGTTTGACCAGCAACTCACCATTGCTGGCTGAATAGCCTTCATTAAAAATCAGATAGATTACCTGTAATACGGAGTGTAGCCGTTCAGCTAATTGATCAGTTTCAGGGACTTCATATGGAATACCGGCTTCACGAATTTTGTTTTTGGCGCGAACAATTCGTTGAGCAAGTGTCGTCGGTTTTTGAAGAAAAGCCCGTGCAACTTCCTCGGTTGTCATGCCACAGACTTCACGTAAGGTCAGGGCAAGTCGGGCTTCTTCAGCCAATGCTGGATGGCAACAGGTGAATATCAGACGTAATTGATCATCTTCAATCTGCTGTTCATTCGACTCATTCTCTTCAGCAACCAGCTCATTAATGACGGTATCAATGGAATAGTCAAAACGTGCCTGCCGACGCAATTGATCGATCGCTTTAAAACGTGCAGTGGATATCAGCCAGGCCCTGGGATTATCTGGAACGCCATCTATTTCCCATTTCTGCAAGGCAATCGCAAAGGCGTCATGCATGGCTTCTTCAGCCAAATCAAAATCGCCCAGTAAGCGGATTAATGTACTCAGAATCCGTCTTGATTCTGTTTGATAGATTTGATCGAGCAACAGCTTCATTTCGACATTTAATGGTTGGTCTGATTTAACCCAAGCGACCTTTAACCGATTTTATAAAAGCTTCTTGAATTGGCATGTCACCTTGATACAACTCTTCAATCTGATTAACGGTTTCTGAATGATCCAGACATTGTAAAATGCAGGCAGCGACATCGGCTCTGGAAATAACTTGTTGCTCCTGATCTGACGGGCGCACAGTGGTAATTTTCCCCGTTAACGGTCCATCAGTTAATCTGCCGGGGCGGAGAATGGTGTAGGGCAGGTGACTTTCAATAAGATGTTTATCGGCGAAATATTTGCAGATGTTATAATGCTTAATGGCCTTGGTGCCGTGTTCCGGGTCACCGGCATCCCGTGAGCTGACCATAACAAATTGTTTAATGGCATGTTGTTTTGCCTTATCAACCGCTTTACACGCACCCCATAAATCCACCAGAATAGTTTTATCGGCACCGGTTTTACCTCCGGAACCAGCCGTAAATACGACTTTATCGCAATCAGCAAAAGCGTGGTCTGGCAGATCAGCTTCGAGATCCGCTATTACAACATCAGCCCCCAATTTTTCAAATTCACCAGCCTGTTCTGGGTTACGCAGCATGACTTTCACCGGCATTTTCTGCTCGGCCATCATTTGAATTAATAGCTTACCTATTTGGCCATTGGCGCCAATGACAAGGGTCTGTTTATCTTGCATGTTTTTCTCCTGTGGCAGATTCACGGGATGATTCGGGTGAAAAGTGTCCTTCCGAATGCATATTAAAACAGAGTATGGCGGGTATTATGCAGAACTCAAGAGCCGGTATGTCTGAGTTGCAATAAACCGCCTCCCGAGATGGGAGGCGGTAAAAAGTATTTAGGCTTCTTGAGAAGCTTGATAGTTTTCTACAAAGGACTGTAGGCCTTGTTGAACTAAATCGTAGGTTTTATCGATATTGCCTGCTATATCGCCTTCCAGTACTTTCAGGCCACCAAGAATGTCGCGTGCTTCTTTAAACCCCTGATCGATTCCACCGCCAATCACTTCGACAAATGATTTCAGGGCTTCTTCAAGCGGCATATCCTGGCGGGTGCTGTAATAAGCATCAAAAAAAGCAGTACTCATTTGCACAATGCGTTCGGAAGTCGCTTCGGGTGAAACATCAACGCCTTGTTCATAAGCTTTTTGAATGGCGTTCTCGCCAAACTCAGCCTTCAGAGAGTCATTGATGCCCTCAAGAGCAGTTTTAAACAGTAATGCCATGGCACCATCACCATTGCCGTCACTGAGATTAAACGAGACCTGCAGAATGGAAAGGTTCATTTCGCTATTCGACTCAGATACTGAAAACTTTTTTTCCTGGGCCAAAACCGAAACCTGCTGACCAAAAGGGCCTTCCTGCTTATTTACAGGATCCTTTGCCATCGAACTGACGGTCTGGCCAAACGGATCAGTGTTAATTGTCATTTTCTTATCCTCGAATGGATCTACTCTAAGGCTAGCGGCGTCGAGAAGAATGACTTTAATCTTGTTTTAATGAATGATGATTTATTTTTTCAGCTTCACGAATAGGAGCTTGGGCCAGCAACCATCCCGCAAACATAAATATCAGCATGCCAAGCAGAATCGCTTCAAATTGCACACCACCGTCAATCAGGAAACCTAGTACAGCGGGTGCCAGGCCGGTTGAAAACACCATAAAAGCTGATTTGACACTACGTACACGGCCTAAATGTTCACGACCCCAAAGTACCACTAATAAACTATCTACCACCGGCGAAGACATGCCAAGTGAAATTCCGGCACCAATCATTAAAATCAAAACACCTGCATTGCCACCGACTAATACCGCCAAAATGATAGCGAATGCAAAAGGAGCCAGGTACAAGCGAGCTAGAAGCGATACCCCTAACTCATCTATCCAGCGGCCTCCAAGTAATGCGCCGGGAAAACGAGCAATGCCCATTGCCGTTAAACCCAAGGCATATGCGGTGGTGGTGGCATTTAAGTCTAGTGTCATTTGGGACTGAAAAATAAAAATACCGGTTAAAGTGACTGGCAAAGCCATAGTCAATGGAATAATCAGCCAGAAACGTTTTTCCAGCATCGGGTTGGGGCCTTTGATTTTGTTACCGCTGCTATCACGTTTGATTTCAGGAGCTTCAGGCCATTTCGCCAAAAGCAGTAACATCAACCAAATGAGAAAAATGACGGCGGCCACTGCCCACCAGATTTGCTGCCAGCTCAACCAGCCAAGTAATAATGCGATGACGGGTGCCAGAATAATCTCACCCAGTGGCATGCCGAGACTGACCAACCCCAGAGCACGACCACGATTAATAGTAAATTCGCGGCCAGCTAATGTACTGCCAAAATGGGTCATCAACCCTTGACCACATAACCGTACTAAACCCAGCCCAATTAAAGCTGGAATCAGCCATGGTGAAGTGGTCAGTAAAATCACGCCCGCCAATAACGCTGTCAGCACTAATAAGGCATAACGCCGGGGGGCAATCCAATCCAGTTTCTGGCCGAAATGTAACACCAGAAATCCGCTTGCCATTGTAAGTGCTGCATACACAGCTCCAAATTCACCTGCTGATAAATTTAACGAATGGGCAATATCAGATTGAAACAAACCAATGAAAAAGCTTTGTCCAAGATTGCCAGAGAAAAGTGCAATAAAACCAATAGCCAGTAAACCAAACTGGTTGCGGATCAAACTGAAATAACTGTTCGCTTGAGGAGAAGTCATAAATTCCAATGATTGAATAAACGAGACGGCTCTTTCCCAACAGAGAAAAAGTATATGCTCTGAATTATAGAGGAGCTGCCATTATCAGGCGAGTTTACCCAAAGTCACCGTGTGCTATTTTCAGTCGCAAGCGCAGGGCTAGGACGATTTTTTTCGACAAACCGCGTTACAAATTACTTATACAGAACAGCTAAATCTCATCATTTGCTCATTTATCGCGAAATGAACCACCAAGAGGGGTGGAGACGAAAGGAAACAAGCACTAGAGCCTTAAAAGGTTCTGAATGATTTCGTCTTCCGTTTTCCCCTTAGTGCGAAGGTTGTAATAGTACTGGCAGAGAGCTGAAAAGCTATGTGGAGTCTGTAACGTCGGAAGTTTAGTAAACCACTCTAATCTGTTAACCGCTGTTTCTTTAATGTTATGTTCAAACAGCATATCTTCCAGCTGGGCGGCACGATTGGCAATCATACGATGACTTTCATCAAATCGGTCAGCAGCATTGATGAGCAATTCTGCTGTGCGTTCAATTTCAGCTGTTTCATCGTTTATTTCTGCACGACTACGTTTGACCAGCCATTCCTGTGGTGACATTTCCACTTGGCCATCGAGCCAAAGGGGAATTTCGTTTACATCGATTATCGGCGCAGCTTCCATCTGCGGAATGTCATCATTGTTTTGATCGCATGCGGATAACGAAAAGATCAACAGTAAGCTTAAGAATAATGATGGTAAAACCTTGGGTCTCTTGTCCATATCCACTCCAGAGAAACTTGCTGATGAACAGCAATCTACCGGCATACTAGAGTGCTATGGATGAAAGCACATCAGAGATAATCCTGATATGTTAAGGAAGTTGTCACAAGTTGGCATCCAGCCATTAATCGGAGCGTTGGGATTTAGCTGGTTCAGTTTTTCTTTTTTTGATAAACAGTCTTGGGTTTTTGGCGATAAATGACCATATCCAGCGTTCGAGAAACGATTTGGCTTGTGCTTTTTTTAGGTGGCCGTAGCCGAGTAATGAAATAAACAAAGCGCCTATGGCATCAACAATCAGGTCATACATGGTGTCAGTTAAGCCTGAGTAATCACCGAACATGGGTTTTTGCATATTCAAACCCAAAATTTTATCCATGCAAAATTCAAATATCTCCCACAATGCCCCCATACCCAAAGCAAACATAAAAGCAAAAAAAGCTATAAACCCCGGCATCATCTGTAAATGGATATATTCATTTTCATTCAGTAGATAAACCAGCAGAAAGCCAATAATACCTAACAGAAAACCTGAGCCAGTGTGCAAAGCAATATCCCACCACCAGAACTTGGTGTAATAGCCATGTACTTCACCCAGAAATACCGATGCAAAGACAAAGGCAATTGCCAGAAGTTGAAATATAGCTGGCACATGAACATTGAATTTTCTGGCCAGTAATACAGGAAATAAGCTGATGATAATAATGCCGAAAGTCGCTATCGCATTGAGCCATTGTTGTTCCCAAATAGACCCGAAAAATCCGGCAAACAATATAAATTGCAACAAGAGTGTCAATTTTTTAGGCATGGAATGAGGTGTCATTTGAGCTCCAGAGACTTGATTTTTCCCTAACTTTTCTAATGCGCAGTGAACTGTTTTCTAACGTATGAATCAATAACAGCTTATTAGTAAGATTTTTTAGATAAAAAAACATGCCTTATTCATGGTAATGAAATTAATTTACTTTTGGGAATACCGAGAGGTTTAAATGCGACAGTTGCTTACAGTTTTGCGTTATGGTCTGTTTTTATCGCTGTTTTCATCAGCTTCCAGTATGGCAGATCAAGTTATTATTTTGCGCCATGCGCTAGCCCCTGGCGTCGGTGATCCAGAGGGGTTTGATTTGGCAGAATGCCAGACTCAGCGGGTATTGTCTTCTGAAGGACGTGAACAGGCGATAGAAATAGGTCAAAAACTTCGCGAATCAGGTATTACTGAGGCAGAGGTTTTCTCCAGTGAATGGTGTCGATGTTTGGAAACCGCAGAATTACTGGGGTTTGGTCCACCGCAAAAGCTGACGGCACTGAATTCTTTTTTTCACGCATCAAATCGCCATTTAAAACAACAGTTTCTGCAAGATTGGAAAGCGCATATTACTAAGGTGAAAACTGTTAATACCAAGATCTATATCACTCATCAGGTCAATATATCCGGACTTCTCGACAAGTTTGTGTTATCGGGAGAGGGCGTATTGGTGGAAGTGAATGAACAGGGACAACTGAAAATTGTATCGGTTTTGTAATGAACCCTTCCGCCTTGATAGGGTCACAGGGTCGTGTCTCTTTCCTAGCGACCTCTGTTCTGTTTGAAACATAAACAGACCCTACAACTGAAAACTACATTTGTTAAGCTGTTGATAGTAACCAATTGACGGCTTGAATCAATTATTGATTGCTACCTTCGCATCAATCTAAAGCCTTTGGGCAAATAATAAATTTAAAAAAATCAAACAAAAGGAGATCACAGTATCGTGTGGATTTTTGATATGAAATGGAAGTTAACTTCAGCTCTGCTGGTGACGTTGTTGTTAACATTCAGTTTGATAACCGAAACGGCTTGGGCCGAACCTGCTACTCCGCCCAATAATGAAAAACATTACTCAGCGCTTGCTGACACACTCGAAAATGAACAGTCCCGTGAAAAACTTATCGCAGAATTACGCGAATTGGCACAGGCGGCTGAAGCACTGGATCAAGAAGCCGCTTCAGAAGAGTTGGTTGATGAACCAACGTTTGCCAGACAGATTGCCAATACGACCCAATCCGTTGCCCAGCAGATTGTCTCAACAGTTGGGACGGGTTTTTCTGCTGTAGCTGCTATAGGTTCTGATGAAGCAGGCACATTTGATTGGCAGGACATGCTGGATGAAAGCTTCTTTCTACTGGTGGTGATTGCCAGCACGTTATTAATGTTTTATGTGCTGCGAAGTCTGGCGCGTCATGCTTTTCGTCGTGCTAATGATTGGGCTGAAGCGGAGGGTGACTATCCGGAAATTCGCAAATTCAGCGCGATTTTGCTGGCAGCTCTAGTGGATTTACTGACAGTAGCCTTAGCATGGGTAGCCGGTTATGCCGTTGCCTTGTTTGCCATTGGCAGCAATGGAGAAATGAATGTCAGTCAATCGCTATTCCTCAATGCGTTTTTGGCGATTGAAATATTTAAAGTCATACTCCGTACGATATTTGCTGGACGTGATGATGCACTGCGTTTATTACCAATATCTGCCGAAAGTGCCACTTACTGGCATATCTGGTTAGTTCGGTTAACCAACTATATTGGTTATGGCATGTTGCTGATTGTGCCATTGGTCAATCTGAATATTAATCCGGTCGTCGGCCAACTGGTCAGTGTACTGGTGGTGTTAAGTGCATTTATCTATGCAGTTGTTGTCATCATGCAAAACCGTGTATCCGTTAAACAGCGTTTGCTCTCTCATGCACAACAGTCCTCATTCAGCTTTTCAAGAGTGAGTCTGGGGATTCTGGCACGTAGCTGGCACATTCTGGGAATAGTGTATTTTGCTGTGTTAGCTGTGGCTTTATTACTGCGTCCGGAGGATGCCCTGCCAATGATGTTAAAGGCCACTTTCCAGACCATTCTCGCGCTGGTGATCGGTGGACTGCTGGCGAAGTTCCTGGCGAAAACCATTGGTCGTCCGGTAAATGTTTCAGAAGATTTGCGTTCTCGTTTTCCGATGCTGGAACAACGGGTAAACGGATTTGTACCAAATATCTATAAAACCTTAAGAATTTTGCTGGTGGTGGTTGTTGCCGCAGTCATTTTGGATGCCTGGGGAATATTCAGCCTTACCGCATGGTTAGCCTCAGAGGCGGGTATTCACACTATCGGTACATTGATTAGTGTGGCTGCAATTCTTGTTGGAGCGATGGCAGTATGGATAGTTTTGGCAAGTTGGATTGAGCACCGGCTTAATCCTGGTGATGAAACGCATTTGCCAACGGCAAGAGCCAAAACATTACTGACAATTTTCCGTAACGCGGCGGCTATTGCTCTCATCATAATGACCGTTATGATTGTGCTGGCTGAAATAGGTGTCAATATTGGACCATTATTGGCGGGTGCCGGTGTGCTTGGTTTAGCCATAGGTTTTGGTGCACAGAAACTGGTGCAAGATATTATTACCGGGGTGTTTATCCAAATGGAAAATGCCATTAATTCCGGTGATATTGTTACTGCAGGTGGCATCACTGGTACAGCTGAGAAATTGACAATCCGCTCTTTAGGTCTGCGGGACCTTTCGGGAACCTATCATCTGATTCCATTTTCATCAGTAGATACCGTGTCCAACTTTATGCGCGAATTTGCTTACCATGTGGGTGAGTATGGCGTGGCATATCGTGAAGATACCGATCAGGTGATTGTGCATCTGCGTGAAGCTTTTGCCGAGTTAATGGCAGATGCGGATCAGCGTGAGAAAATTCTGGTTGATGAGCTGGAAGTTCATGGCATTACCGCTCTGGCAGATAGTTCAGTCAATATTCGGGTACGGATTAAAACCCTTCCGGGTACGCAATGGGGTGTTGGCCGGGCTTATAACCGTCTGGTGAAACAGCATCTGGATGCAGCAGGAATTGAGATTCCATTCCCGCATATGACCATTTACTTCGGTCAGGATAAAGATGGATCGGCTCCACCTGCGCCGCTGAAAATGGTCGGAGATTCGGATTCAAATTCTGCCATTCAGTTGGAGCAAAAACCTGACAAAACAGAAAGCTCAAAATCATCAAAATCCAACCCAAAGGATAAACAGGATTTTGATGAAGAACATGAGAGCTAGATTTGCTAGTAAGCCCTAGTATCACAAGACACCCTGTTAATTTTAACAGGGTGTTTTTTTATGGCTATCCGTTCAGACGTTGCTGTATCAATCGTTGCAAACTTCGGGTGCCGGTGCAGTTATCGCATTCATCAAGTGCGGTTTGTATTGTTGATTGTGCTGACCGGTAATCCTGTATCAAATAAAGCAAGGTAGCGGTCATGAGTGATTTATTCTGGTAATTGTCCAGTAAATCATCAACGACCAATCGCAGACCTGAATCAGCACTGAAATATCGCAGATCACGGGTATCGGCAATCAATGCCAGATTTAACGCCCAGAATGCTTTATCTGATTCACCTTGCAAAGCTGTTGCCAGAGCAAAACCAATTTTGGGCAAAGATGCTTTGGGATCTTTTTGGGATTGTGCTTTAAATGCATTTATTGCTGTTGTTGACTCATAGCGCGATAACGCTTCCCAGCCATCAATATTGGAATAGTTCGAAATAGACGAAGTTGATGGCGAAGCAGGCCGGGTTGCATTGGTTGTATAGCGTCTTACCGGTTCCTCGTCACGGTAACCCTGAGAATAAATAATCGGTGCAATCAGGGTGATACTATTATTTCGAAAACCATAATAGCCTGATCGATGACGAGGCCGGATAGTATCGTAATGTCGATAATACGGTTTATAACGAGGTTGTTTAAAGTGATTTAGTCTGGGATCCAGTCCAAATGAACGGTGACCCGTGATGCCGATTGAGGGATGGCGGTAATGCCGGTTACCAGAAAAGCCATTGTGAGGTCGATTATGCAGATTCTGACCAAGTTGCACGTTCACCGACACATCGGCATAACTGTTTTGACTGGGCAAAAGCAGCATAAGCCCGCCAAGCAAGCTGGCGCTGAAAACGGAAACAAATAGGGTTTTACTGAATGACATAGCCATTACCTCACAGTTGGCTGGCTGATAATCATCAGACTGGTAACCGTGTTGATGGTTCGTTGCCCTGAATGTAAATTCAGGTAAAGCAATGTTTCAGCGAGCTTTTTGGTATCATGCCCGCTTTATTCTCTTCTTTAAAGCTCCCCATGTCTGCTACTGATTTTTCATCGTTAAATTTATCTGCCGAACAACTGACTGTCCTTGATTCACTCGGTTATAAGCAAATGACTGCTGTCCAGGCACAAAGCTTGCCGTTAATTCTGCAAGGCAAGGATTTGATAGCCCAGGCCAAAACCGGCAGTGGTAAAACCGCAGCCTTTGGTATTGGCTTATTACAAACTATTCAACCGGATTTCTTTGCTGTTCAAGCGCTGATTATTTGTCCTACTCGTGAATTAGCCGATCAGGTTGGCAAAGAGTTACGCCGTTTGGGGCGTGGCATACCCAATCTGAAACTGGTGATGTTATGCGGTGGTAAACCGTTAGGCCCGCAAATTGCCTCATTGGAATATGGTGCACATATTGTGGTTGGTACACCTGGACGGATTCAGGATCATCTTAAAAAAGCCACCTTGAAACTCAATAAAGTCAAAACCGTAGTGCTGGATGAAGCCGATCGCATGCTGGATATGGGCTTTGTCGATGCGATGCAGGAAATCATAGGACAGACACCAAGTTCCAGACAGACCTTGTTGTTTTCAGCGACGTTTCCCGACAGCATCAAACAGATTAGTCGTAGCATACAACGTGATCCGGCACGGGTAACGGTTGAATCACAGCATCAACAGGCTGTAATTGATCAGTTGTTTTATGAGATTAAAAAACATGAACGTAACAATGCCTTGATAATGTTATTCCAGCATTATCAGCCCAAAAACGCCATTGTGTTCTGCCACACCAAAATACAGTGTGATGAAGTCGCAGATATGCTGAGAAACAAAAAAATCGATGCTCAGCCGATTCATGGTGATTTGGAACAACGGGAAAGAGATCAGGTGTTGGTACGATTCGCCAACCAGAGTTGCCCGGTTTTGGTGGCCACCGATGTGGCTGCTCGGGGACTGGATATTAAGGCGATTGAAATGGTGATTAATTATGAATTGCCCCGAGATCCCGAAGTATATATCCACCGCATTGGACGAACTGGTCGGGCGGGGGAGTCTGGCCTGGCAATGAGTCTGGTTGCTGAAGCTGAAGTACCCCGCATGCTGGCGATTGAGAAATATCAGAAAAAACCTTGTCGCTGTGATGTGCTGGCTTCTCTGGATCGTGATGACAGTTTTACGCTGGAAGCCGATATGGTGACTATACAGTTGGATGCCGGGCGTAAAAATAAACTCCGTCCTGGCGATATTCTGGGCGCTTTAACTGGTGATGCCGGACTAGATGGCGCTGATATCGGCAAAATTGATATTTTTGATATGTCGAGTTATGTCGCGGTAAGTAAATCGGCATTACGACAGGCAATGAATTACCTGGCTGATGGCAAGGTTAAAGGGCGCGCTATTCGCGCCAGAAAAATACGTTAAATAAACGCACAGAAAAAAACAAAAACCTTGTTTAAATTGTGGTAATAATTACCCTGCGCTAACTGTTTTTACGAGTAGAGCCATGACCGACCTGATCAATAATGTACCCACGGAAAATGATGTCTATAAAACCCTGCTGGAATCCACTAAAGCTATTCCGTGGAAATTAGACTGGGCTTCTATGCAATTCACTTACATTGGCCCGCAAATTGAGGCTCTGTTAGGTTGGGAGCCATCAAGCTGGAAGTCTGTTGAAGATTGGGCTGCTCGGATGCATGAAGATGAACGGCAATGGGTGGTGGATTTTTGTGTTTCCCAATCCAAGTCAGGAATCGATCATGAAGCGGATTATCGCGCACTGACAAAAGATGGTAACTATGTCTGGATCCGCGATGTGGTGCATGTAGTGCGAAAGGAAAATGGTGAGGTCGAATCATTAATCGGTTTTATGTTTGATATCAGCGAGCGCAAAAAGACCGAGCAGGAACTGATAAAGCTGCAAAAGGAACTGGAAGAGCTTTCCTTCAAAGATGGCCTGACCGGTGTGGCCAACCGCCGGATGTTTGATTCCGTTATCGAAACGGAATGGCTTAAAGCCCGGCAAAATAAACAGCCATTGTCACTGATTATTATTGATATCGATTTTTTCAAGGAATATAACGATTTTTACGGGCATTTACAGGGCGATGACTGTTTAAAACAGGTAGCTGAAACACTTAATAACGTCAAAGCACGCTCGCGTGATTTCTTCGGGCGATTTGGCGGTGAAGAATTTATCATGCTATTACCTGAAGCAGATGAAAATGCCGCGTGGTCGATAGCGGAGCGTTGTCGTCAGGCTTTATTTAAAAAACAAATACCACATGAACAGTCGAAAGTGAGTCAATTACTCACCATCAGCCTGGGAGTCAGTACGATGATTCCATCGCATGATGATGAGCATAATGAATTAATCAGCAGGGCAGATAAACAGCTTTATCAGGCCAAGCAGAAAGGGCGTAACTGCATTCAATCGGCTTAAACTAGATTACCGCAGGCGCGATTAGCCGGTACTGCTACATCCATCATTTTAGGATTGGGCAAGTTCAGGTTGTCCATAATATTTTTATATTCAATAACATCCTTCACTTGCAGGCGAGGATTATTCTCGCGTTCTTCACCAATGGTACTGACCATCCAGCCTTTATAATCATGCGCCGGATAGACCCAGGTATCCTCTGGGAATTTCAATAATTTATCGAACAGACTACGGTATTGATCTGTTGCACTGCCATTTTGAAAATCTGTTCGTCCGGTGCCACGAATCAATAATGTATCACCGGTAAACAGATACTTCTGTCCGTCATGTTCCAACAGAAAGCTGTAAGAATCGTCAGTATGCCCGGGAGTGTGTAGGGCAGTGAGCGTGATTTTACCGACCACAATTTTACTGCCATCATTGAAACTATCATTGGCACAGGAAGAATTTGCCTGTTGTCCCATATAGGTTTCACAACCTGTGAGTTCCCGCAGTTTGCCAAGAGCCGTAATGTGATCAGCATGGGTATGGGTATCCATTGCCACTTTCAGTGTTAAACCAAGTTCATTTAATAAACGAATATAACCATCTGTTTCATCTATCACCGGATCAATTAATACCGCTTGTTTGGAAAGTTTATCTGCAATCAAATAAGTGTATGTAGATGAGTTTTTTTCAAAAAGTTGTCTGAATAACATGTTGATGAATGCTCCTATGTTGTTTGCACATAAAACAGTGTTACTGCCACCAGTAAAAGACCAATAGAAAAGATTTTCTGCAGATGCGCATTCGCAATTCTGTGACTGATCAGTTGTCCTGCATACATACCTGTCAATCCTCCAGCAATGAGCCACGCCAGTGACTTAAAAGGTAAATAATTGATTTCACCGAATGTGAGATGTGAAATAAAGCCGATACTGCTAACCAGCGTGATAACCACTAAAGACGTACTGACTGCCTGTACCATGCTGACCTGACTCAGTAACAGCAGTAGGGGAATGATCAAAAAGCCTCCACCTACGCCGAATAAGCCGGATAATATGCCGACCAAAAATCCACCCAGCAATAAACCACCCATGCATCTTGGACGCAGCTGAAATTTACCGTCGGGACTGAATTTACACAGAACACCCTTTGCATTATCCAGCGATAAATGACTGCTTCGCACCACTTTGCTGGCTTCCGGCATCGTTGTGGCTGTTAACCACATGCGAACAGCGATTATGACTGCCAATAAGCTAAATCCTGCCACCAGTAGCACCTCACTTAACATTGAGGCGAATATCTGCCCTAACGGCGCACCCAACATTCCGCTCCCGGCTAATAAAGCTGCAGGTTTCCATAAAATGGTTTGATTGCCCAAATTTCGGACACTGCCATACAACGTAATCGTGGCGACGGCGGCTAATGATAATGTCACCGCTTGATGAATTGAAACGTCACCCAGCAATATCAATAAGGGAACTGCAAACACCGAGCCACCGGCTCCGGTAAGGCCAAGCAGCAGGCCAATTACAATGCCAATTAACAGCAACATCTAGATTATTTATTCCATGGCATTTTTGCGAGGATCAGGCCCATTGCACAGCTATCGGTGATCCCTGAAAACATGAGTCCTGCGCCGACAAACCCCGACAGCGCAAACCAGGCTGAATGTACAACAAATCCCAGAATTACACCGCCTAACACCAAACCACCTGCAGCGATACGTACCTGACGTTCTATCGATACTGAACTACCTTGCGTGAACACCCAGTCACCATTGAGCTTTTCAACCGCTTGGATGCCGCCCTCAATAACCACTAGTGATTGGGAAACCTGGCCATCTAATTGTTTGGCGGCCGTTTCTGCTCGGCGACCTGAGTGACATAACAGTAATATCTTGTCAGGTGTTACTGTTTGTTGGTTAATTGCCTGTTGTAATGCTTCAACGGTGAGGTTTTGTAATGGCAAATGAATGGCACCCGGCAAAGATTTCGCTTTAACCTCGGCCGCTGTTCTGACATCAACAATAAAGCAATCTTTGGGTGTATTTTTGATAAACACATTCGCTGGTTTTTCGATGGAATAACTCATGATTTTTCTCCACATGAAGCAGTTTGATATTCAGGACAGTAAAGCGATTGCAACACGGCGATGATGCGTAACGCGGCATCGCCATTAAGCCGGTAGTAAACAGTTTGTGAATCTTTGCGTGTTTTGACTAATTCAGCGTGACGCAGGCTGGCAAGGTGTTGCGATAATGCCGATTGACTGAGTGGCACCAGCTGATTGATTTCACTGACAGCCAGTTCCTGATTTCCCAAAGCGCATAAAATCATTAAACGGTGTTCATTACTCATTTGCTTCAGTAAATCCGCCGCTGCTTTGGCATGAGTTTGCATCTCGTGCATTTCAGGAAAAGACAGGGGATTCGTGCTCATGGAATGTCCTTGTAAAAAATATAAGGCAAGTATATCAGTATTTTCTAAATTAGATAAATCTAAATTAACAAATGCTGATATATAGGGCTCGAACGCTGCAATTATTGGATTAAGTGGAAGAAAAAGCTGGCGATATGCTCGCCAGCTGATGAAACTTTACTCGGTTTTTACAAATTCACTGACAGGTACGGTCGACATGATTTTTTGTAAGTCTTTGGCGCTTACTGCAAGCGCATAGCCTAATACGCCACTGCCGATAATCACCTGTTCAAATTGAAATGCGCTGTTATCGGCCAACACAGTAACTGTTTCAGGCAATGCAATGGGAGGCACGGCGCCAACGACATATCCTGTTGCTTCTGAGACTTCATTAAACTCGGCCATGCGCAGTTTTTTCTCGCCAAGCTGTTTGCGAAGCGCCGCCCAATCTGCACGTCCACCACCGGCTACTGCCAGCAGGCAAAACTGACCCGAACCAGTTTTAAATAACAGACTGCGCACCACAGAGTTGGGATCTCGACCCTGACCGCTAAGTAATTCTTCCAGATTGCGGATAGGTTTTTTATCCTCACTGAGCGGAATTTCAATCACATCAAAAGGAATGGCGTTGTTTGCTAATAACTCAGTGACCGGAGAGCTGATAGTCTGGCTCATGGATGCTCCATAGATGCTGTTAAAAGTCTCTACTTTATGAAGTAATCACTGCAACTGTCAAAGCAACAATGTCATTATCCCCAGCGTCATAAATACAATTGACGCTGCATAACGTGCAGCATTCAACGGTAGTTTCTGCATCAAGCGATGTCCGAAAATAACGATTGGGACGTTGGCCAACATCATGCCAATAGTGGTACCGAGGGTTACCAGCATGAATTGCTGATATTGTGCTGCCAGAATGACCGTTGCGATTTGAGTTTTGTCACCGATTTCAGCCAGAAAAAATAACACCACAGTCGCAATAAAAGCTCCGTAACGATTGAGATTTGAAGCTACATCTTCCTCTTTATCGGGAATTAATATCCATAAGGCGACGACAATAAAACTGATACCAACAAGTAATCGGCCCATTTGCGGAGAGATAAACTCGGTGAGCCATACCCCCAGCCAGGCTGAAAGACCATGGTTAAGCAGGGTAGCGACTAAAATACCGACAATAATAGGAATGGGTTTACGGAAACGGGCTGCAAGAAATAACGAAAGAAGTTGGGTTTTATCGCCGATCTCCGCCAATGCGACGGTAGAGGTTGAAACTAGAAAAGCTTCCATGATTTAGTTACTCAGGCGGGATAAAAAACCAAAGGCAAATAGCAGCTACCCGCCTATGGAGCTGTTATTTGCCTCAGGTCTTGCCAATGCCACTCGTCAGAATGACACGAATTTGCCATGTGTCTTGAGGACACAAGTATGTTGACAGATTCACGCACTAAGGCCTGTTTATTTCTCATTGTTGATGGGAAATAAACAGGCCTTAAGATAGGTAGACTACTCCCCTAAGACAGTTGGCATTATAAGCACCTCTGCCGGGCACTGCAATAAAAGGTTCAGACTCTGAGTTGCCAGGTAGGCTGATTTTTTTCATCAATTATCTGATGCTTGATTAACCATTGCTGGGCATCTTCCGCATCCTCTTCAAACCAGGCTTCGGCACTGCCGAGGCGGAAACTGTAGCCCCAGCTGTCCATATCCAGCATCATTCGCTGTTTACCCATTTCAGGCAGAAAATCACTGAGCAGGATCTGCAGATAACATACGCCATTTTCTTCATCATAATCCCCAGCAGCATCGGTATCTAACATTATGCGACGTTGATTATCCATACAGATATAGTGGCCAGCTTCATGTAAGGCAGAGTGAACAGGCGTATCAAGACGTAACAATAATTGATTGCCTAGCAGACCGGCTTCACGTTCGCCAAAAAAACTGCCGGGAATAGTCTCATTTTCTTCAACCTGTCTGATTTCAATCCCGTAAGGTTTCAGCAGTTTTTGCAGGTGTTGTTGATAAAACGCTGTGCAGTTCACTACGTTTTGCGGATCAGACACGTCTTGCATCACCAATAATATGATTAATGACCAGCCCTGCCAGGGTTAAGCCGAATATAGAAGGCATATAACTCACCGTGCCGTTAACGGCTCGTGCCCGACCACGACTGACTGCCTCTGGAGGTAGTGGTGGTAAAGGATATTCCAGGGAATAAACAGTTTGGATTCCTTTGCCTACACCGCGTTTACGTAAATGTGAACGTAATTGTTTGGCGAGTTTGCAAATGGACGTATTCATTAAATCACCGGTACGCACTTGAGTGGGATCAAGTTTGCCGCCAGCCCCCATACTGGAGAATACCGGTAACTCATTACGCCATGCGGTTTCCAGCAGAGCTGTTTTGCTGCTCATGCTATCAATGGCATCAATGATCACGTCAAAGCCTTGATTGAGGGTGTCAGGAATCGTTTCCGGCGTTAAGAATTCAGTAACAAGGTTGAGTTCGCATTGTGGATTAATATCTGCAATACGCTCTGCCATCACTTCAACTTTCAATTTACCGAAAGTAGAGTTCAGTGCCACCAGCTGACGATTCAGATTGGACGCCGAAACCACATCATGATCCACCAGTGTCATTTTACCCACGCCCATCCGCGCCAGCGCTTCTGCGGTAAATGAACCGACACCGCCCATACCCGCCAGAAAAACATGACTGTTTTGAAGACGCTCTAAGCCGGTGTCACCCAGCAGGATATGGGTGCGTTCAAATAATGGATTGCTATGCGCCATCCGTTTCCCTCTAAACATTACCTAAGATTCACTATTTTCCGATAACGGTAAGCTAATGGCAAAAGCGCTTGAGCTATATGCAACTATCGGGATGCAATTTGCAGGTGGAAAAAGCCATCTATCGGTGTGGGCGGAAATTTTTGACTGACTCGATAAAATCATCTTCCAGAGCTTCTCCACGATAACGCAGATGCATATAACAGTAATTGATCATGGCAATCTGTTGCTGATGATGTGGAAGCGCCAGTTGAGCGCGACGGGAAAAATCTTCCGGACCTTCATGGGGCTGACGCACAACACCATGCCTCGCAAGTTTAAAACAGAATTTCTGATAAAAACGCTGGACTCGATCCTGAGGTAGGTTTTTTAATTTCAATGTTGTCCAGGCAATCCAGCCAAATATCAGCACAATGCCGATGGCCAGCCAGCGAATCATTTTTTCCCAGTCCGGCTGATGCATGCCGAGCTTTTCCAGCAACTGCAGTTGTCGATCCGGACCATAACTGACGACCCACATTTCCCAGGCACTATTCAAAGCATCCCAGTTATTCTTTGCTGATTGCCACAGTTCTACCAAGCGATCATTTTTGGCTATTGCTGCAGGAGAACGACGTTCAGCCGGCAATAAATCCCGGATCCCAAAGTCGACACGCTCACTGGAGACGGCAGCTGTTGGATCAATTCTGATCCATCCCTGTTGTGGTAGCCAGACTTCTGTCCAGGCATGGGCATCGCGCTGTCGCACCGTAAGCACCCGATCTACCGGATTGATTTCTCCGCCTTGATAACCCGTCACAATGCGAGCAGGAATACCTGCGGCGCGCATTAACACAGTAAAACTGGCGGCATAGTGCTCACAAAAGCCCTCACGACTCTCAAAAAGAAACTGATCAATGGTATCACCGCGTAATGCTGGTGGAGTCAGGCTATAACTGAAATCCTGCTGACGATAATAATTTAGTACAGCTTCAATATAGGATTGATCTGTTGGACTTTTTTCTAAAAGACTTCGTGCCAGCTGCAGACTTCTTGGATGACGATCTTCTGGCAAATTTAATCCATATTGCAGATAGGGATCATTTTGCGGGTTAAATAAATATTCAGTATGAGAACTTAACTGATATTGAGTGCGCTGTTTGATTGCGTCACTGCTAATTAACTCTCCATCCACACTGAGACGGGTCCGCATGGTTTGCGGATAGTCCGTGGGGAAATCCAGAGCAAATAACCAGCGCCTGTCATGGGGCTCCAGGGTCATACTGTATGAAAAAGGCTCTCCGGCAACATGAATTTTCGTGCCGTTTTCATAACGTTTTTGATTGTCAGTTAATGGCAACCAGCGCTTGCCATCAGTGTGCCACAACACTGGTCCACGCCAATATAAGTCCTGGCGCTCAGGAAACTGATTGTTGTCGAACCTCACCCGAAAGGCTATGGCATCGGATTGAATTAACTGACTGATATTGCCGATGGTAATATTGTCTGCCATGCCGGTCACGGCACTGTTCTGCGACGGTACTTCGCCTAAGGTCATACTGTCGGGCAGACTATCCGGAATATCCATAGCGTCATTTGGCAAGCCCCAGATAGGGCCGGAAATCCTGGGAAACAGCACAAACAATAACAGCATCAGTGGCATGGCCTGTAAAACCATCACAGTTGATTGTTTAAGCCGATGTTTAATGGAGCTGTCCGATTCATTGGCAGAAATCAGACAGCTGGTCAGCAGGATCACATTGACCAGCATCAAAATGACGATTGGAATGCTCTGATTGAAGAAAAAATGGGTAATCACCAGGAAAAAACCCATGAAGCAACTCAGATAAACATCACGCAGATTTTTAACTTCAACCATTTTGAAGGCTGCCATGGTGGTCAATAAAGCCACCCCAGCATCACGGCCGATGGTAATCCCGTAACTGTAAAGCACCAGCACAATGGTCAATATCGCGCCGACGGAATGCAGCACTTTTAACAGGTGTTTATCCGCCGGTAGTGGCCATCCATACCAGCTATTCATTAATCGCCAGCCCATCATCAACAGAAATATCGCAGCAACCCACAGTGGTTGATAGAAAAAATGCGGAATGGCGATAATCGTCAATGTCACCATTAACCAGTGAATGGACGATTTAGAAGGGATTTCAGCTGAACGTTTATTGGCCATAAAGCGCCAGACTTCGCAGACAGAAATGACGATGCTGGTCGCCGGAATCTATCGCTATCGATTGCTTTGGCAGGATTAAACCGTATTGCATACCAGCGGTATCTGCAGTCAAAATCCACTGGCATAGTTGTGATAATTTCGCTTCAGTATCCGGTAAATCGGCTACATCGTCCCAGTTGAACAACATTTTTTGTCCGGAAGGACTGCTAAATTGTTTAGTTCGTAAAATGCCATCTCGAGCCAAGGCTTTCCAGGCAATATGCTGTCTGGCATCCCCCACGCGATAGCGATGAAAACCGGCAAAATCATCAAGACCCTGTTGATGCTGCAACGCTCCGGAATCTTCCATAGCAGAAGGTGGAGGCAACGGTTTGTTGCCCATTGGTCTGGGATAAATAAGAACCCGTTGTCGGATATCAATAAAAAACCAGCTCAGCAATAATCCAATAGGGTAGACACTGGAAAGCCTCATTCGCCCTAAATCCTGCCAGCCTCTTTTATTGGTGGGTATTGGAATCAGATGCAGGCTGGTTTGTTCTGCAGCAAGCTGAGGGGCTTTATACACAGGAAGATACCGGGAAAATTGTTTTAGCGGCCACCAACCTGAACGTGAGATTGATGGCAGATAAGCGATATCTAATTGTCGGATAGGTCGTGGACTATGATTGGTCAGGTTCAGTGGCAACAAAACAGGCTGCTGGCAAAAAACCGGTTCAGCGCGGCCCAGCTGATAATCAAGCTGGCGGACATTACGATAACTGTGATGCATGGCTACATGGCCGATACCTACCAGCAGAAAACACAGTAAGTGACCGAGACTGTTGTTGTAGTTAATAGCGCCAAGCAACATCACCAAGATTAATATCGAATAACTCAATCCATAGCGGCTGGGCAAAATAAATACCCGATAGCGTTGCTGTTGACGCCAGCGCTGCCAATATTGGCGCAACATCAGGGAATCGCAACCTGCTGCAGGATCTCGGCTGCCCAGTCTGCAGATTGCAAATGTTCACGTGCTTGCAGTCGATGCTGCACAATACTGGGGAAAATCGCCTGCACATCTTCTGGAATAACAAAATCTCGTCCGTTGATCATGGCCCAGGCCCGAGCGGCCTGAATCAAACCCAATCCGGCGCGTGGGGACAGACCATTATAAAATTGACCACTATTTCGAGTGTAGGCCAATAAGGCCTGCACATAATCAATCAACGCATCACTTAATGAAATTTTACTGGCTGCTTGCTGAAGCTGGATTAATTGGGGTGGCGTAATTTCAGCTTGCAATTGCTTGAGCATTTGACGTCTGTCTTCGCCTGTCAGCAAGGCACGTTCAGCTTGTTTATCCGGATAGCCAATCTGAATACGCATCAGAAAACGATCAAGCTGTGACTCAGGCAGGGGGAAGGTACCAACCTGATGAGCGGGATTTTGGGTCGCGATAACAAAAAAAGGATCTTCCAGAGGATGGCTGTCTCCCTCAATCGTAACCTGTTGCTCTTCCATGGCTTCAAGTAACGCACTTTGTGTGCGGGGAGAGGCCCGGTTAATTTCGTCGGCTAAGAGAAGTTGAGTAAAAATGGGGCCACGATGAAAACTGAACTGATGTTTTTCGGGGTCATAAATGGATACCCCAAGAATATCTGCCGGTAACATATCACTGGTAAATTGCACCCGTTGAAAACGGAGTCCCAACGTTGTGGCCAGAGTATGAGCCAGAGTGGTTTTGCCAACACCTGGCAGATCTTCAATTAATAAATGTCCCCGCGCCAGAAGACATGCTAATGCAAGTTTGACGGGTTGCTGTTTACCAAGAATGACTGAGTTAATGGCGTGGAGTATGCGTTCAGTGCTGCCTTGCGTCATGGAAAGTCCTGAATTGATTTAGGTTATTGTTGCTATCGGGATAGACATGCTATTTTCATCCGGGTTCTATTCATACTAAGGAATTGTATATGTCAAACGAAGGTTATCATGAGCCGTTTAGCGAATTATCAGACGAAACCAAGGATATGCACCGCGCCATAGTTTCGCTTATGGAAGAATTGGAAGCGGTCGACTGGTATAACCAGCGGGTTGATGCCTGTAAAGATCCTGAGTTGAAGAAAATTCTCGAGCATAATCGTGACGAAGAGAAAGAACATGCTGCGATGGCTTTGGAATGGATTCGTCGTAAGGACAAAAAAATGGATCAACATCTGCGTGATTATTTATTTACCGAAGGTGAAATTACTGAACACCACGATTAGGTCTTGTTTATCTTTCAGCTCTCAACAAAGGCGGAGATGAGAGATAAGCAAGCCCTAGTCAGATATTGAATAGTTGTCGACAATTTGCCGTGGTGATTTCAGCAATATACTCCGCTGATTCATCACGTAATTGACTTAGTTTTTCCATGATAACCGGGATGTTTTCAGGAGTATTGCGTTCTCCCTGATGACCACAAAGTGGCATATCTGGCGCATCCGTTTCCAACACGATTTGTGAGAGCGGTAATTCAGTAAACAGGCGTTGCAGTCTCTGTGCCCGTGGATAGGTTAACGCGCCTCCAACACCCAATAAAAAATTAAGTTTGCGGTATTGTTCTGCCTGTTGGGCACTGCCGCTGAAAGCATGCACGATGCCGCCGGATAATTTTTTCTGGCGAAGTACTTTTAAAACGTCATCATGGGCTTTGCGTACATGCAGGATAACCGGCAAATCAAACTGAACAGCAATATCAATCTGTGCTTCAAATAAGATGAGTTGAGAGGGGATGTCGGCATTTGCAACATAAAAATCCAAACCAATTTCACCAATGGCAATAGGCTGATATTGTTTCACGGCTTGCTCAAGTAGCTCTGCTGCATTATCCGGATGATCATCCATAAACATCGGGTGGCAGCCTAGGGCCAGCGATAGCATCGGATTACTGTTGCATAACTCGATTTGTCTGGGCCAGCTGTTCACCGTCACGCCGGGGATGACAATTTTTTCGATACCTGACCTGGCACAGTTATGCAGAATGTCTGTTCGATCTTTGTCGAAATCGTCAAAGTCGAGATGGCAATGACTGTCAATCAGGTGCAACATGTCAAAACGGCCTTTATAAACAGAGGAACATTTTATGTCTGAAATCTACCATGATGCCAGTAAGCCACATGAGCGCTTAATGTTCAACGTGGCGATATTTCATTTCCTGGTTCCGGCGATTCTGTTTGGTACCGAAAACCTGTGGCTGATTTTCTCAATATCGCTGTTGGGCTCGCTGATGATGATTGGCTCCATAGCCTACAAAGCCTACAACTCCCATGATCAGACAGCACTGGTTCAGGCGCACTGGAAGCTGGCATGGAAGCGCAGTATGTATTTATTGGGCGCTTATCTGGTGGCCGGAGTGATATTTGGTATCGGCTCATTTTTATTGATGGCACAAGCGGATGAAAGCATGCGTTTTATTCAACGCTCAGTGCTGGGTTGGTTTGCATTAGTGCCCATTTCACTTACGTTGATTGCGTTGATTGTGTTGGAAGGCAGTGCGTTGGTTCAATCCAGAAAAGGCATCATGCCCTCTGAGATGAAACTGTAATTGTTCAGTCTCTAACGATAATCTGCTCAGTCTTTGCCATACCCTCACCGCGAGGGTCGCTGGCGGCGCTGAGTTTGCCGGTCTTTTTATTAGCCACAATGACCTGCATATTGCCAAATTGACGGTTTAACACATCCAGTTGATGACCTCGGTCTGTTAAATCCTGTTGCTCCATCTCGCTCAGACCGGGTGTTTCCATTTGCACTCGGTCTGGCAGATATTGATGGTGCAATCGCGGTGCCGCAACAATTGCTTCAGCATCTTTACCTTCCATAAAATGTAATATTCCCTGCATCACCATGGTAATAATTCTGCTGCCCCCGGGGGTGCCAATGACCAGCAATCGCTGATCATTTTCGACAAAGCTTGGTGTCATACTGGATAGTGGACGCTTGCCCGGTTCAATGGCATTGGCGGATTCACTCACCAAATCATAGGCATTGGGGCTCCCGCTTAACGCAGAAAAGTCATCCATTTCATCATTGAGTAAAACTCCGGTATTTCCAGCCACAAAGCCACTACCAAATGGGTAGTTGATGCTCAGCGTGGCGGATACCCGGTTGCCATCTTGATCAATAATCGAAAAATGTGTGGTGTCCTGGCCTTTGTTGCTGAACGCATCAGCTAATTCATCACTTTTGCTGGCGCTATCGGGATCAATGTCCTCAGCTATCTGGGCGGCATAAGCGGGATCCAGTAAATAATCCGGAACATCAATAAAATCACTGTCACCAAGATGAACGGTGCGTTCTCGATAGGCCCGACGCATGGATTCAATTAACCAATGACGCTTTTGTTGTGGGTCAGCCTGCCAGTAATTCAGTGTATTTAATTGATTCAGCATCAAAGTTATCAACTGACCGCCTGCCGAGGGTAAGGCTGCAGTGGTGATGGTATAACCTGCAATTTGAGTCGTGACTGGCTGGCGGATTTTCAGTTGATAATTCTCTAGATCCTGTTCTGTCCAGATACCGCCAGCGGCTTGTACTGATTCCACCATCTGTTTGGCAATTTCACCCTGATAAAAAGCATCCCGACCTTTTAAGGCAATGGCTTCTAAAGTGTTGGCTAAATTCTGCTGGATAATGATGGAACCTAAGGCAGGAATTTCTTCGCTGTCCAAAAATATCGCTTTAGCTTCGGCATTTAACGCCTGTTTTCTAAATCCCATATAGCGTTGATAACGTGGCGTGACAGCAAAACCTTCTCTGGCAAAACGAATTGCAGGTGCGAGGGTGATGGATAACGGTAAATTGCCATAATGTTCAGTTAAATAATCCAATGCAGCGGGGGTTCCCGGAATGGCAGCCGCCAGAGGTCCATTTAATGATAAATCACGAACCACTTCACCGTTGTTATCCAGATACATATCACGGTGTGCCTGGGAGGGGGCTGTTTCGCGGCTGTCCAGCATAATCTGCAATTGGTCGGTTTCACGGTGTAATAACCAGAATCCACCACCTCCAAGACCAGAGCCGGCAGGCTCAACAACTGCAAGCGCAGCACTTACTGCAATGGCGGCATCAAAGGCGTTGCCACCTTGTTGCAGAATTTCAAAACCGGCCTGGGTGGCTAAAGGATGTGCTGAAGCAATCGCTGCGTTTTGAGGTTGAGCAAAACCAAGTGGAATGATCAGGACATAAAAAAGCAGGGCAGTGAATAATCTCATCGATGGTGTTTTTTCATTGCAGCGAGTCGATCCTGCTCTTTACGACGGATTTTCTCCAGACGATGTAATTCAGCAGCTTCGTTGGATTCCATGCCGATATGCGCTTCACCACGTTGCAAGGCCAGCTGGATCTGTTTTTCACGCTCTGCGTAGCGGGCTTTCTGATCATCCGTGGTTTTATCAAAACAATGTGGACAGGACACACCGCGCTGATATTTTTCACTTTGCTTGTCTTCTTCGGTGATAGGTAGCCGACAGGCGTGACATTGATCATATTCGCCTTTTTCGAGACTATGATTCACGGTGACCCGTTCATCGAATACAAAACATTCACCTTCCCACAGCGATTCCTGTTCGGGCACATCTTCCAGATATTTGAGAATGCCTCCTTCCAGATGATAAACCTCCTCAAACCCCTGTTCTTTTAGATAAGCGGTGGATTTTTCACAGCGAATTCCGCCAGTACAGAACATCGCAACTTTTTTATGTTTTTGCGGATCCAGATGCTGTTTTACATATTCTGGAAATTCACGAAAACTTTCTGTGTGAGGGTTAACCGCGTTTTTGAAAGTGCCAACTTCTACCTCGTAGTCATTACGGGTATCGACCAGTAAGACTTCAGGATCACTGATTAATTTGTTCCAGTCTTTGGGTTTGATATAGGTGCCGACCGACTGTTTCGGATCAATGCCTTCGATGCCCATGGTGACGATTTCACGTTTTAATTTCACCCGGCTTCGCAGAAAAGGGGGAGTATCGGTATACGACTCTTTGTAACTTAAATCCTTTAATCTGGGATCGCCGCGTAAATAATCCAGCAATGCATCAATAGATTGTCGCGAACCAGCGACGGTGCCATTTATCCCTTCCTGTGCCAGTAATAAGGTGCCACGCACTTCATTATCCAGCATGAATTTGAGCAGCGAGGGTTTAATCGCAGCATAATCATCCAGAGTGACAAATTCATACAATGCACAGACCACAGTTTGAGCCATAGAAATATTCCGTAAAGAGTTAAAAGCCTTAGGGTCTGTTGTTCTTTCAAAGCCACCACTGCTGGAGGCTATTTTTTTCGTCCAACAAGGCGGAAATGATGCGGTGTAGTCATTCTACATAAATCATTTCCAACGCAGATGGTCGGAAAAATAGTCCCAGCCCTTCGGGTTATGATTGAAAAAACGCCATTCGGTGTTGCTCGTCATTTATTTGAAACAACCAAACCGCATTCCTCGTGGCTTGTATGACGTTTTTTCAATTCACAACAGAGGCGGCTTTGAAAAAACAACAGACCCTACATTTTACAGGGAAATTATCAGGTCGGGTATGCTCACTTGACAGTAAGCTTTAGCAAGCAGTAAATGATTGTACCAATCAACACATTGAGGTGTGAAATGGATGAATTGCAACAACTCAAAGAAGAAAGTGAACAGTGGCGGGCTGATCATCTTCGCTGGTTGGCCGATGCAGATTCCTGGACCCATCATACTCAGAGATTAATAGCCGTTCTGCACAAACTGGAAAGAAGTTTACCCGAACATACGGCCAAGCTGGATCAACATGTTGAATTAATTATGCAACATGAAAAAACCATTAACCGCTATGAATGCGGACTCGACCCGCATTGTCTGTCCAGCTGTGACAGTTATATTAATTTAGAAAAACAACGGGCGTTTCACGATAGATTGCGAAAACTGCACCATAAAATGCAACTGCATCATCAACAATTTAGCGAGCAATATAAAAATCAGATGGCCATTTTTTATCAACAGGCGCAACAGTTGATGCAGGAAATTGCCGAAGGCTAGGGCTTGTTAA